>Ga0209099_1000123_pt1 | contig 87757 bp, 67 predicted proteins | sample AD_JPNHW2_MetaG_FD_184430 | JGI IMG/M metagenome (GOLD analysis project Ga0209099, IMG submission 184430) | Active sludge microbial communities of municipal wastewater-treating anaerobic digesters from Japan - AD_JPNHW2_MetaG (SPAdes) (version 2) | ecosystem: Engineered > Bioreactor > Anaerobic...
AATGGCCAAGGAGAAGCTCCCCCAAACCCGCATTGTTCTGCTGCACAGAGACGGACGCATACTCGCAGACGTTCCATGAATTCGATTGAATAATAATCTCAGAGCAAAAAACCTCAAACTAAGAGAGAGCCCAAGCTAAGATAAAACTCAAATCAGGAGCAGACAGAGATCATGATCATAGTAGGAGTGGGTGCCGGTCCCCAGATGCTGACCGCCCAGGCCGCCCAGGCTGTCGCTCAGGCCGAGCTGATCTACGGATCGAAGAGGGCAATCGAGCTGGTTGCCGATCACATAATTCCGGGATGCACAGTGAAAATCATCGAGGACTACAAGAAGCTGCGCGACCTCCCGGAGGATGCTGTGGTCCTGAGCACCGGCGATCCCATGCTCTCTGGATTGGGGTATCTCAATGGCAGGGTGATTCCGGGAATCTCCAGCCTGCAGGTGGCCTGCGCCCGCCTGAAGGTCAGCCAGCTCAAAGTGATCCCGATCACAGTTCATGGCCGCAGCCTGGAGCCGGAGGCCATAGCCTTTGAACTGCGCCGGAACAGATGCGTCTTTTTGCTGACGGATGAAGCAACGGACATGCGGAGCCTTTGCCAGTATCTGGAATCGCAGGGCCTGCACAGAGAGGTGGCCGTCCTCACCGACCTTGGCTATCCTGAAGAGCGAATCGACCGGGCCAGCACCTCCCGCCCGCCCCAGGCTCCCGGCCTATCCTGCGTTTTTATAGGCGAGTTTTAGCTCGCGGCAACGGATCGCAGCAATTGATCGCGGCAAGGACAGGACAGAGGAGATGGCCAGGTCAGGCGGCCTGAGGAAGTTTATGGGCTGCAGACCTTGCAGGGAAGATAGCCCTGCTTTTCAGCATCCTCCTGGCTCTGGAAGTAGATGCGGTTGTCCGGCTTTATCTTGAGGGCATAGCGGCAATCCAGTCGGTGGTACTTCTTCGAGGTGATGCTTCCCACCAGCTTTCCTCCGTCTTCCTGAGATGACGATGAAGACGCCTCCAGAGATTCCGTCCCGGCCGCGCGCTGCCCTTCCTCGACCGTCCCAGCGCGGGTGTTCTTCTCTCCCGCTCCATCTTCTGAGGGTCCTTTCTGTGCTGCGCTCTCCTCCAGGGCTTGATCCGACTCATCCTCTCTCCCGGAGACCCTGTTATCCGGGTCCAGGTCTTCAGGCCAGGGGACCTGCTCGAACATCGGCTCCTCTTCGGGCGCAAGGCTTACCATCCTGCTCTCATTGGCAAGAAGGCCATTTGGGCCCGTAGCCTCCAGGATGCACACATATTCTCCCGCGGGAATTTTTACATTTTTAGCAATCTCAAAGCCATAATCCTTCCCGGGCTGAAGATCCATCAGCAGGTATTTTGTGTAAAATTGCACCTTCGATCCATGACAGAGAGTGGCATTGAGCAGGACATAAGCCAGACTGCTATTGCCGGGCTTCATGATGCTGCCCCGCACACAAAAGAGATCTGGGCTTATCTCAGAATCAAAATCCATCTGCAAGGGGAGACCTCCCGGCTGATCAAGGGATACGGCAGGTGCTTGAGGAAGTTCAGCAGGCCTCTCCAGGCAGCCTGCTGCGCATAACAGCGCAATAACAATAGAAAATAATATTATAGGTATACCACACTTTCTAAAAAACTGTATTACCAATTGACCAACCCCTTTATTTCCAGTGGAGATTTTCATAATCCCGCATTTAGACCAGGATTAGGCAAAAAGCTGAGAGATCATCCCTGCAGGGAGCGAAGAATTCTCAGCAATCCTTCCAGGCAATCAAGCTGCCTCTTGAGCATATGCAAATCACGCTCATCTCGCACAGAGGCAGTAAGCTCCTGCAATCTTGTCAGGATGGCGGAGCGCAGACCGCCCAGAGCCCTCGACATTTCATCCTCGTCCTGCCTGTCGCTTTGAGATACCACAAAACCCGCATCATCCGGATTATCCTCAATTCCCTCGCTCTCCTGCTGACGTGCGCGACCGGGGCTTGATCTCACGTCCATTTCTTCCCCAGACGGCCCGGATGGCTGCGCTCTTGCCGGCAAACTGGTTTTTTCTGCAAAGGAACAAACCGGGCAGACGATCTCTCCCTGGCACCGAAAAAGAGGTGCACCACAATCATGATGTGCTGCCAGCATGGTGCAACCCTTCTCCAGAAGCCTGGTTATCTTGCTGAGAACCTCATCCTCTTGCATGCCTTGAACCTATGTGCCACATACGTTTAAATACAACGACTATATCATCTGAATCTAACTGACCAAGGCGAATATCATCATTGACCTTTTTACCAGAAACATGGGTGGGTGATTCTATGACGGCTGAAAATGTCCTTAAGCAATGCGTCGAGGTGCTAGAACGTATTATGAGCGATGATGCAGTACCTAGAAACATCAGGCGCTCCGCAGAGAACGTCAAATCTATCCTTATGAGCGAGAATACCAGCGAAGCAATCAAAGCGGCATCTGCCATCTCCATACTTGACGAGATAAGCAATGATCCCAATATTCCACTTCATACAAGAACTCTAATCTGGAATGTTGCCAGCCAGCTCGAAACCATACCTGTAGCTTGAGACCATCATATCTGCAGAACTCTCAATAAGGATGCCTCAATAAGCTTTCAATAAGAATGCTCATGTGCTCCGACCTGCTCTTGACCTGCACCTCCGCATCTCTGTATGGTGCAATAGTCAAAGGTCTGAGCCCATAGTTCTCGTTTTAGGATTTTAGTCTTAAAGACCTCGCGCGGCTGAATCTGTTTGACTTCGATTTGCATTCTCGAATCGATGTCGTCTATTCCAGACATAATTCATCAAGTTGGTCGCAAACCAAGAGAGACCGTATGATTTCCACTGGAACCTAAACTTACACGCATCTAGGACGCCTTCTACAGCGAATCAAAAGCCTTTTTCCCCTGGATGTTCGATTGCTGCGTTTTGCGCTGTCTCGGTCCTTCTCTTGCTGGCTGGATAAAAGCTGCATCTTTCAGATGATTGCTCCCGTCGCGACGCATTATCTATCAGCATCTTGCCTCAAATGGCCCATTATTTTCGATTTTGCATGATCCTGAGCTCATTTTTCGGGAAAAGTGGAGTGAGTTACATATAATAACACTAATATATATTGCTGATTTACCAATTAAGCTTATATATCAGTAAAAGCAACCTTACAACAAGCATTTTTTATTTTATTTTCAATCATGTGATTTAGCCGTTTTTTATTTGCATTCCACTGGAAACCATGGGGTGCGGCGGTTAAGCTTCCATTGGAAACACGGGGGTGTTCACCATAACTCTTAATATCTCCCAGAGTCCAAGAAAAATTGTTAGAGGGGAATTATCTTGGTATCTATTTCGAAAGGGTTATTTGCAGATTTATTGGCGCAGGGAGGCATATTCCAGTCCAGAGATGTCCTGCGCCCAACCTATACGCCTACGCAGCTGCCTCATAGAGGTAATGAGATCAACGGCCTGGCGTCAGTTTTGGTACCTGCATTAAGAGGAGAAACCCCCTCCAATGTTCTAATCTATGGAAAAACCGGTACTGGCAAGACAGCAGTTGCCAAGTACGTGGGAAAAGAGCTGGAAGAAGCAGGTTTTGGGGAGATGAAGTGCACTGTAATCTACATCAACTGTGAAGTAGTCGATACCCAATACCGGGTTCTGGCTCACCTGGCAAGGCACTTTGATAAAGACATCCCAATGACCGGCTGGCCTACGGATCAGGTTTATGCTGAGTTTCGAAATGCCGTAGATGAAGCAAAGCAAGTAGTAGTGATAATGCTAGACGAAGTCGACAAACTGGTCAAAAAAGGAGATGACGTTCTCTACAACCTCTCACGCATCAACTCGGATCTCCTCCGCTCCAGGGTGAGCATCATAGGTATATCCAACGACCTGAAGTTCACGGAGTTTCTTGATCCCAGGGTAAAGAGTTCTCTGGGTGAAGATGAGATCATATTTCCGCCCTACAATGCCGAGCAGATAAGAGATATTCTGGAGCAGAGGGCCAGGCTCTCTTTCAGTCCGGGAGTTCTTCAGGAGGGCGTTATACCGCTATGTGCGGCTTTTGCGGCGCAAGAGCATGGTGATGCCCGCAAGGCTCTTGATCTGTTGCGCATATCCGGAGAGCTTGCAGAAAGAGCCCGCTCAGCAGTTGTCTCCGAGGACCATGTGCGTTCTGCCAGAGAAAAAATTGAGCAGGACAGGGTTGAAGAGGTCATCAAGACTCTGCCCACTCAGTCTAAGCTTGTTCTCTACAGCATTATTCTGCTGGAAGAACAGGGCACGAGAAACATCACTACCAGTGCAGTTTACAACATGTACAAGCAGCTTTGTCCTCTGGTTGAAACCGATTTTCTGACTCATCGAAGGATTACCGATCTCATCGCAGAGTTGGACATGCTGGGCATATTGCATACGATTGTGATCAGCAAAGGCCGATATGGCAGGACCAAGGAGATCACGCTCAGCGTTTACACAGGCAAGCTCAAGTCTACATTGCAGCAGGACTATCGGCTGAAGGTCTTGGGCAGCGTCGTTGTGCCTCAGCAAGCCCGGCTGGCTCTCTGAAGTCCGCAATTTCTGAAATAAGGAAACGTTTAGATACTATGAGGGCGGCTTTGGGATTGAGTGAAGCAATGATCCTGAGGATATGCCTGCTGGCGATAATTCTGGTTGCATTCGCGAAAGGGGCAGTCTCGAGCGATGATTTGCCCTTATCTGAATCCATCCGGATGACGGGAGTATCGGCCCAGGATGTCCTGGCGGAAGGAAATGACAGTCCTATTGTTCTTGATCGAGCAATCATCAGCGGCGATTTCAATTTAGAAAAAAATCAAATCAATTCTGTTAAGATAACCAATTCGATATTCAGAGATAATGTAAGTTGCAGAGGAACGGTGTTCAATGCAGAAGTGGATTTTGAGAACACCACTTTCCAAAAGAATGCCATCTTCAATGAAACGAAATTCATGACGGCAGCGAATTTCAATGCCACTCGTTTCATGGGAGGAGCGGTCTTCAATATGTCTCGCTTTGAGGATGGGGGGACTTTTGATTTCGCATACTATAATGATACGGCGGACTATGAAAGCGTCTGGTTTAATAAATTTGCTACATTTTATAATGCGACTTTCATGAAAAATGCTCAGTTTCCTTTCTCTATGTTCGATGGCGCTTATGCTAACTTTGAAACCGTTCGCTGCATTGGAGATGCCTATTTCTATGGCAGCCAGTTCAATACCTACTGCGCTTTCTCCAATGCCCGGCTGGAGAAAATTGCTGATTTCCATGCTACTAAGTACTCAGATGGCGCGGGATTTCTCCAGACGCAGTTTCTCGGACCGGCGAATTTCGGGCGGTCCCGTTTTATTGCGGATTCCCTCTTTTACCAGGTGTTTTTCAACAATATTGCCATCTTCTCAAATACCAATTTCGAGGGTCCGGCGTTCTTTAACGACACCGTTTTTTCCAAGGATGCGGATTTTGATAGCGTGCAGTTTCTTTCCCCTGCCGATATGTCAAATGCCGCTTTTGATGGCAACTTGCAGATGAATAATACGAAGATCACCAGAATGGTATTTGACGGTGCGACCTTCGGAAAGGAGACCCGTCTCTATCTGGCAAAAGCGGACATCAATAGACTGATGGTGAGCTGGAGCCAGATCAGGGATATAATCAACTTCGATAGCGCTGCTTACCTCTCTTTGATCAAGAATTACAAGGATCTCGGCCAGGGCAGCGATGCCAACGAGTGCTACTACGAGCTTCGTTATCTGAATCAGGGCAATAAGCCTCTGGGCTTCTCCAAGTTCCTTGACATTGTTGCCTGGCTGACCTGCGGCTATGGCGTGCGTCCCCAGTATGCGCTCTTCTTCGGATTGGTGGTAATTCTCACCTTTGCCTTCATTTACTGGTCAGGGAGAGGTGTAGAGGGTTTTCATGATATTCACGGCCACCAACTCATGATAGCTTCTCTCTTCTACAGCACCATTGCGTTTACTGCCAATTCCAAGGGCCTTCCTCTGCGGGGGAGATACAAGTACCTGGGAATAGCAGAGGGCATAATTGGATGGCTGCTCATGGCTCTATTCCTGGTGACACTGGGCAGGCTGATCATCGGATAGCTGACCATTGATCCTGGCCAGCCATGATCGAGCAGAGATTATAGAATTGCGTAGGGTGCCCACTGGAAGGTATCATCATCCTTCTCCAGGTTGGCTAAGGTGTAAGGCACATTTTCTAGGTCACCGGCTTCATTCAGCTTCATCCACCCGAATTGGCCCCGGTATCTCTCTGCAACTATCGGAAATGCCTGCTTGAAGGCTTTTGTATTATTGGATCCTGTCAGCAGACAGGTGTAGGTGATAAGCCAGAGTGCATCATAATCATTGGCTGCCAGAGAACAGCCTTGCCGTCCCGTTTCATTGGAGATTGCTTTCCTGATCCGTTCGTATCTGGGCTCGTATATTCCTCCGATTACCGGAGAGAGGAAATGTACCGAGAGCGCAAATTCTGCTGCTGTTTTATTCTGGCTTATTACCATATTAGTAAGGTCATTGCCATACCATCTGACCGAATTGAGGATCGGGTCGCCTGCTGCCTGAGATAGGATGGTGACGATTTCGTCGAATGATGATACATATACGGCAACGCAGTCCGCACCGTAACTCTCGATCGCATCTCTTACCTCAGAATGCAGGAGGCTTAATTGGCTTGAAAAGTTCGTGGTCTGTGGATCATAGCGGATGGCCTCTTGCATTATTCTGTCTTTTCCCTCAAACTCACGCTTGGTGGCGCTCAACATGTCATCGGCCCAAAGATCACTTCGAGCCAGCGGTATAAGCATTATTATGCCGTCCCTTAGCATTAAGGAAGCCATAAGGTGTGCTAGAGTTGCATCATCTGGCGCGAGCCGGAAGGTTGTATCATTTTCGATAGCTAGAGACTCAGCAGTACTACCGCCGCTTATCAGGATAATTCCGTTTTGATCGGCATATTCGCGTACGTTAGCAAGGCATTGGCTCTGTTCCGGTCCTATGATGATACGTATTCCCTGAGATTGCAGATCTTTCAGGGCTTTTAGGGTTATGTCCGGGTCGGTCTGTGTGTCTCTAACTACCACTTGAATCTGAGCAGTTCTACCGAGGTCGGAGAATAGCTTGTTGATATCCGATTCTGCGATCCTCAGGGCGATTTGGGCGGATAACCCATAGCTGCTGCTATCGCCATGAAGGGATAAAAGGGCGCCGACGGATAGGGTATCTTCTTGAGGTGGAGGCGAATTGGGATCACTCTCTGCAGTGCCAAGACATGCGATTACAGCAATAAAAATTAGAGATATGATCGATATCCTCATTGATAAATCATTACTATTTCTGGGATATAGGTTTAACTATGCGACTTTTTTGATAAAGGAAATTAAAAAAAAGCCGCCGATGGGATTCGAACCCATGGACTGCTGATTACGAATCAGCCGCTTTAACCGGGCTAAGCCACGGCGGCCCGAAAAATGCCAGAAAACCACAGACCGGCGCGAATTTAAATTTTGCGATCCTCGCACTGATCCATTCCGGGTCCGTTCTTCAGCTTCTCGATCTCCTCGGCCAGCTGGGGAAGGAATATGCCGATATCGGTAACAAGGCCGATGGCCTGGGCTGATCCCCGGTCCATGAGCTTGGTCACGGTAGACGGATTGATATCCACGCAGATGGTTTTGACAAAGGAAGGCAGAAGATTGCCGACAGCTATCGAATGCAGCATGGTTCCTAGCATTATGGTCATGTCCACCCCTCGCAGGGCTTTGTCCATGGCGTCCTTGGCTTTGGCGGTGTCCGTGATCACCTCGGGCAGGGGTCCATCATCGCGAATGGATCCGGCGAGGATGTAGGTTATGCCTTTTTGGGTGGCCTCATACATGATGCCCCCTTTGAGCTTTCCTTCTGCTATGGCGTTCTTGATTGAGCCGCTGGCCATGATCTCGCTGATGGCGTAAAGGTGGTTTCGGTGCCCTCCGGAGATGGCATTCCCAGAGCAGTCCATGCCAAGGCTGGTGCCGAAGAGCTGCCGCTCGATATCATGCACGGCCACAGCATTTCCTGCCAGGAGCACATCCACGTAGCCCTCCCGGATCAGCCGGGCAAGAGAGAGGGCTGCGCCGGTATGAACCACCGCCGGCCCGCAGACCACGGCAATCTTTCCGCCTGCTTTCTTGGTGCGCACTATCTCTCCGGCCAGCTGGCGAACCAGCTCGCCGCTGGGCCGCTCCGAGCTGACCTCGTTGGACATGAAGCCGAAGAACGTCTTCTCGCGGGGCCTTTCAGGAGGTACGACCTTAACACCGCTGGTGCCTATGACCACGCGTTCTCCCTTCTTGATATGGCCGATGGGAGTGCACACCGCCCGGCCGTCTTGCAGCACAATGAGGCAGTCCATGTGGTTGTGCTCCACCTCCACCCAGCTTCCCCGGTAGCGCACATAGGTGGGGTGATTGGTGGTGGAGTAAAATCCCCTGGGAACGACCATATCTCCCGGGGCTATGCCGGTCTTGGCGTCATCCATCTCGACCAGGCGTGCTCCCAGAGCGTGCAGCTCCAGCAGGATTCTGTCCAAATGAGCCGCATCCTCTCCGGTGACGGTGATCTGCACATAGCTGCTGTCGTTCTTCTTCTGGCCTATCTGAAAGTTCTTGATCTCAAACTCGCCGCCCATATCCATGATCTTGTCGAGGGCGCGCGTCAGCATCTGCGAGTCGATGAGATGGCCCTGCATCTCGATATCTGCAATTTCGCTCATAATCTTCCGGCCTTCTACCACATCTCTCCGTTCAGGAGGGCCTGGGTTTTATCGTTTGTGCTCATGACCAATTTGGTTATTCGTATCAGGTAGCCTCCATCGTCCGGCTCGGGCGGCTCGAAGATGGTTCGAATGCCGCTCCTTCGCAGGTGGTACTCAAAGTCCCTGGCAGTCTGCAGGCTTTTCACCCTGATCTGCACCTTTTGCACAATGTTCTCTCCATTCTGAGCCTGTTGTATGGTATCAACTAATGGCATGAGAATGCTCTCTCCCAGAGATTGGGCTCTTCCTTTCCTCTCTTCCTCTGACTCCCTCCATTCCACACTCTGAAAGCCCTCCCGCACCGCCCGGGATACGAAGAAGTCCAGAGCATAATCGTTATAGTAGCGGAAGGCCACTGCCAGGTCATTGCAATTGGTCCACGAGCTGGTGTACTTCAGCGGCGGCACAGCGTTTTCCGGGTCTTTTATGACCACTCCCTCCCGCCCCTGGCGGCCCAGCTTGATTATGATTTCCTTGATCCTCCTTGCCGCCGTCTCTTTGGAGAACTCGCCCAGGAAAGCGGCAGACTGGAGGCCGAACTCATCGGCCACCTCATGGGTTCTGTGAACGCCCAGTGTTCCTCTGCAATTCTTTTCTGCTATATCGAAGAGATAGAAGTCGATGCCATCCGTAGGATAGACGCTGCTGGCCACGTAGGGGTTTTCCGGTCCCACCATCTCACCGCACAGAACCCTTTGGGGATGCTTCTCGAATATCGCCTCCGGTATCTTTGAGCGGGCCACCTCTGTAGAATAGGGGCAGATGAAACCGCCTCTGGTGAGGGCTACAATATCGCCGTTTAGAGACAGGATTCGAACGTTGTGCCCGTTCATCTTCTCCTCCACGGCCACGGTATGGGAAAAATGCCGCTCTATCGCCGCGGCGAGCATGAGGGGACGGCGGATCTTGGGATAGCCAAATACGATCTCCCCGTTTTCAAAAATAACCGTCCCGGCCTCGATCCCAGATGACTCTTTTTCAAAGCGGAGCAGACGGGGCTCAGGCCAGGCGGACTCTCTGATGATAGTCTCTTGCAGGTTTTGCAGCCTGCTCTCCGTAATTGCCAGTCTCTGTGCAACTCTGGACAGATTCATCCGGTCCTCACCAGATAATCCAGAACGGACCGCCTGGTGATCATGCCCACGACCTCTTCTCTGCGGTTGAGGACCGGCAGACCGCCTCTGTTCTCGGTGAGGATGATCTTCTTGACCTCAGTTAGGGGCGTATCGGTGTAAACGTACTTGACCTCGTGGGTCATCACATCCGATACCAGGATGTTGTAGATGCGAGCATATTGCTTGCTGGCGGTATCATTAAGGTCCCTGAAGGCGCGCAGAGACCTGGCCACATCCTGCTCTGATATTATGCCCACCAGTCTGCCGCTTTCAACCACAGGAAGCCTTCCCACGCTTCTGTCCAGCATCATGCGCCTGGCGTGAACCAGCCGGTCGTTGGGATTGCAGGTCAGTGGAAAACGCATGGCATCAGCCGCTGTCGCTAATCCGCTTACGTTTACCGCCGCCAGGATCTCTCTGGGGCGAACCCATCCCAGGATCTTCTCTCCATCCATTGCCACCAATACCCCGGTCTTCTGCAAGAGGACGATCGCATTTTTTACCTCCATATCCGGAAGCACCTTGATTACAGCGTCCTGGGTGGCGGATGCCACATGCAAAGATGAGGCAGGCATTCCCAGGGACTTTCGGGTCCCCAGAACGCGAGCGATCTGTCTCATGGTGATTATGCCGCCCAGCTTGTCTCTGTTGGTGACCAGAAGCCTTCTCAGATCATTCTTCTCCATCTGATCCAGAGCATGGCCCAGTCTCTCTGATTTGTCGATGGTAACCGGCTCGCTCATGATGTCCTTTACCTGCATTACTTCCACCTTCCAACCTCTGCGATTATCTCATCGGCAGAGAAGTAGCCAACCACTTCCTCTTTATCCATCACCGGCATGCCAATGATGTTCTTCTCGACCAGCGTCCGGCTCGCGTCTACTGCCTTTGTATCCGATCCGATGGCATGAACTGGCGAGGTCATGATGTCCTCGGCGACAAAAGGCATCTGCTTTACGTAGCGGTACTGCTTTCTGCCGGCAGTGCTGTCCTTTCTGGTCATCTTGATGCTCTTGGTCTCCATCTCATCCTTGGGGCCCATCAGCTCGGAAAAGGTGAGGCCGGAGCGGGTCACAATGCCCACGGGAGCGTTATTGTCTTCATAGACCAGGGCCCGGCTCTGGCCCTGCACATTCATCTCCTCCAGGACGTGGCCGATGGTGTGATGACGGTGCACTCGAAGGATGTTCTTGGTCATCATGTCTCCCACAGTCGCTTTGATGTCCTGCTCTGAGAAATATCTGATTATGTCCCGGGATGTGACCATGCCCACGATATCGCCATCGCGTTCCACCGGCAGGCCTGATATGCCGTTTTCCAGTAGAAGCTCTGCCGCCTGGGGCATGGTGGCATCGGGAAATATGGTGAGGGGCTTTTCAGTCATCACGACATGGATGGGTATCTTGTCGATGGGCCTCCTGCGCCATTCCGGAGCGGCCTGGTTCAGCCTGTTAGTGATATCATACTTGGTGACGATTCCCACCAGCTTGCCTTCGTTCATCACAGGCAACCTGCCGATGGAGTGCTTGAACATCAGATTCCTGGCCCTCTGAATGTTCTCATTACGCTCAATAACGTAAATGGGAGCACTCATGTAGTCTTTAACTTTTTTTATCATCATGCTAGAATTCCTCTGTTCTCGGCTAATGCCCTCACATAGTCTCTTTCTGTCAGAATGCCTGCCAGGGATCCTTTGTCCATGACGAGCAGAGATCCGACCTCGTTGTCCATCATCTTCCTGGCGGCGTGGCCCAGGTCGGTCTTCATTTCCGTAGCAAGCAGGCCTCTCTTGATCAGGCTCTTAATGGGTTGGTTCATCACCTCGCCGATGTCGCCGGTGACCACCTTTTGGAAGGCGTCTCCGCTGCCCAGATATTTCATGATGTCCGATGCCGTGACCATGCCCATGAGGACTCCGTCCTGAACTATGGGCATGCGTCGGAACCCTTTCTGGATGATCATCCTGGTCATCTTCTCTATGGTGGTCTGAGCCGGTGCGGTAACCACATGTTGGCTCATGAATGTCTCCACGGAAAGGCCGGTCTCAAGTCCCCGGCAAAAGCGCACGAAGTCCTCTTCGGTGATTATTGCCCTGATGCGGATATCTTCGTCGCAGATGGGAAGGCCGCCCACGTTCTTTTCATACATCAGTTTCAAGACATCGTTCAGGGAGTCTTTGTCGTTGGCGTAGGTAAGGCAGGTGCTCATGATCTCAGTGATATCGGCGTTTATGGCGGTGAAGATGTTTCCGCCGTATTTCTCTCGGAGGAGATTATGCCGCAGTCCTCCGCCCAGAAAGTCCACCACATCGACAGAGGTCACAAATCCGATCAGCCTCTTGGTTCCCGGGTCGGCTATAGGAAGCCGGGAGAAGCCATAGTAGGTCATGGTCTTAATGGCGCTCATGATGGTAGTGGTCGGCGGGACGGTAACGACATCAGGTGAGGCTACTCCTACCACATCGCTTGCCCGCTTGGCGAGCCGGGAGTCGAATTGTAAAGGTCCTCGATCACCCGATCCAGGGGCTACAGGCATGCGATCGTTCTTTTGCGGAATCCTTGTTACTTCTTTTCCCGTTGTTGGCCCTTTGCTCATCTCTATTCACCAAGGTAGCTTTTGATCAGATCGTTTCTGTCCACAATTCCCACGAGCTTTCCTTCGTCTACCACAGACATTCGGCCCACGTCGTGTTTGAGCATCAGCTCTATGGCAGTTTTGATGCTATCTTCAGGCTTTACGCTAAACAGAGGAGATCTCATGAATTTCTCTACAGGCATCTGCATCGAGTCTGCCGGTCTTCTTTCGCTCTCCTTGCCGATCCGGGCGGTTCCTTTTAGCATATCGAATCTTGTGATCATCCCTATGAGCTTGCCTTCCTTTAACACCGGAAGTCCTGTGAAGTCTTTCTCGACCATCAGATCCCAAATCTTTGTTATAGGGTCGTCCGGCTGCGTGGTTACAACCTTGCGGGTCATGATGTTCGATACCGGTTTATCCGGCACCTTACCTAAATCGATATTTTTAAACACATCCAGAAGGCTGACCACTCCTTTGAGGACGGGCTTTCCCTCTGACTCGACAACAGGAAGCAGAGTCCTCCTTTCCCTGAGCATGAGCCGGGCGGCATCGAGGATGTCCATCTGCCCGGTTACGGGAGGAACTTTTTCCACGAAGCCCGATATGGTCACATTGGACCTGGTCGATGTCACGCGCAGCATATCCTGATTGGTTATGATCCCCAGGACGATGCCCTTGCTGTTCACAACCGGCAGTGCGCGCACATGGTTGTCCCGGATTATCTGACGAGCCTTGGTCAGAAAAGTGGAGTCCTCGACGTATAGAGGATCTCTGGATAAAATATCTTCTACTAGCATTATTACTCCCCTGCGGTCTAGCAATAATGATATTGATTATCTTTTTCCGTCTCTGCAACTCCAGCAGAGCAATTCACCGTCCACGTTCTGCAGACTATCTGAGAACTGGCTGCAAACCTCACAGATTCCTCGCGTCAATCCCTGAGGCTGTTCGAAATGGATGCTCTCTTTGTGCATCTCCATGAGGTCGCTTAATACCTCATTCAAGCCCAGGGATGAACCCGAGACAAGATCCGTATCCGTGATTATTCCCACGAGCTTTCCCTGGAAGATCACAGGCAGCCGCTTTACTCCGGAATGAAGCATCAAGGCAGCGGCCTCACGCAGGCTGGCATCAGGTTCAATGGAGACCAAAGGCGCGCTCATGACCTCTGCCACCTTCAGGCTTCTGGGGTCGGTTCCCTGGGCAAGGACTTTCTTCACCAGGTCCCTTTCCGTCAGAATGCCGGTAGGCTTATCGCCAGATACGACGATCAAGCTGCCAACGTTGGCCGAGCTCATCTTCTTGGCAGCGCTCAAAATGTCCAGCTCGGCGAAAGCTGTGATCACTGGCCGGGTCATGATATCTCGCACTGGAATCTCCGTCTCCATTGGCCAATCGTCTCCTATAACTCCATACCTTATCAGAGTGCTAATGATATAAAAGGCTACTGCGGACCGGTGCAAATTAATGAAATTTATATTATTTTTTCATTTTATTCCCTTATATGCTCAATAATATGCTTTATTTCTTTCAGGATGAGATCCAGCCCCAGACGCGCTGCTCCCGGCGATCCCGGCAGGCAGAAGACGGGTCTCTTATGATAGACTCCTGCCGCCGCCCTGGTGAGCATGGCGCGAGTGCCCACCTCCTCCAGGCTCTTGTAGCGGAAGATCTCGCCAAATCCGGGAAGAGCCTTTTCGAAGAGCGGTTCAACGGCTTCCAGTGTGAGATCGAGATGCGTTAGTCCAGTGCCGCCACAGATGATAATAGCATCCGCTTCGCTCTTCTCCACCGCCTCTCTGAGAATAAAGCCGTCCGGCAAAAGGGTGTATCGGGCGGTGTACCCTGCTGCCTTGATCTTTTCCAGGATCACTTTTCCGGAGAGGTCTTCCGCCTGCTCCGGAGAGCTCACCGGTCCGAACTTTTTATAGCGGGATGTGCTCGCGATCACTACATCTATGATCATGCTATTTCCTCTGTGGCCAAGGATAAAATTTTTCCCGTGAATGAGCTGTAATGGAATGCTTATGTCGCTCTTGGCAATTGATGTGGGAGCAGGAACCCAGGATATCCTGCTCTATTCCGATGAGGTGCCACTGGAAGGCTCGACCAAGATGGTCTTGCCTAGCCAGACCGTGATTGTGGGAAACAGGATCAACCGGGCCCGTCTGGCAGGGCGGGATGTATTTCTGCGCGGACCGACGATGGGCGGCGGGGCATCGTCTGCTGCGGTAAGGTGGCATCTGGCAGCCGGGCTGAGGGTCTGTGCCACGCCTTCGGCAGCGGCAACCATCAATGATAACCTGGAGCGCGTTGCCGCCCTAGGCGTAACGATTCAGGAGGATGTGCCAGAAGGCGCTCAGGTTATTGATACGGGCGATATCGACATTGCTGCGCTCGCCAATGCTTTGCAGATCTTTGAGATTGAGATGCCGGTTGATATGGCGGTGGCGGTTCAGGATCATGGCTTTTCGCCGGACCGATCCAATCGTCTGGTTCGCTTTGAGCATCTGACTGCCGCCATTCGCTCCGGAGGGAGGCTGGAGTCTTTCGCCTACCGGCAGCCTCCAGCGGCCATGACCAGGATGCAGGCCGTGCGGGGAACCCTGGAAAGGGCGGGGATAGAGCCGCTTCTCATGGACACGGGACCGGCGGCGATCTTCGGGGCGGCTCTGGATCTACAGGATGAGTCGCCAGCGCTAATCATCAACTTCGGAAACGGCCATACGGTTGCAGCCATTCTGGCGGATGGCAGGATCACAGCCATCTTCGAGCACCACACCTCAGAGCTGTCTCCCGAGAAGCTGAGGCAGTTTGCTGATAAGCTTTGCGACGGAACATTAAAGAGCAGTGAGGTCTTCGAGGATGGAGGCCACGGGGCCTATATCGATAGCGTTCCCGGAAAGATCGGGGCCACGCTCATCACCGGTCCGCGCAGGCAGGCGTTTCTAGGCAGCGGTGCCCTGAAGGGCGCAAAGGCGGCGTCTCCCGGCGGGGATATGATGATCACGGGCTGCATCGGCCTGGTCGATGCCTGGAAGAGAAGAGAGGATTTATGGAGATAGGAAGAGGCGCAGAAGCGGTCATCACTCTGGAAGATGGTGTCGTCAGGAAGGAGCGGATAGCCAAGAGCTACCGGCAGCCGGCGCTGGACGAGCGCATCAGGCAGGAGAGGACCATGAGAGAGGCGAGGATCATGTCTGATGCCCGGAGGCATGGGGTTCTCACCCCCATCATCTGCGACGTGTCTCGCTTTGATCTGAAGATGGAGATGGTTGCAGGCGAGAAGCTGAAGGATGTGATCGATCGGGAGCTGTCCGAGATGGTGGGCGAGACGGTCGGAAGGCTGCACAGCGGAGGGATTGTGCATGGGGATCTGACTACCTCCAATATGATACTCACACGGGGCAGGATCTGTCTTATCGATTTTGGTCTGTCGTTTTACGAGAGGACCATAGAGACGCAGGGGGTTGACGTTCATGTTTATTTTCAGACCCTGGAGAGCACTCACGACCGGCCCCAGGAGCTGATCGAGGCGTTTGTGGCCGGATACACCCGCACCTATTCCCAGGCAGATGCCGTTCTGGAGAGGGTCAAGGAGATCAAGGCGCGGGGCAGATATCTTTGAATCCCCCTTGAATTCGCCATCGAATTCATTATTGAATCCATCACCAAATCCGGCATCAAAATCCTCGTCAAATCCCTCTTCAAATCCATTATCAGTAACTTTATCTAGGATCTGGTTAATTACTTTTTAATTGAGTCCCAAGGTGATACCCAATGGCTGAAAATGATGTCGTGTTCGTGGGCAGCAAGCCGGTGATGAATTACGTCCTGGCGGTGGTGACCCAGTTTCACAACGGCGCTAAGGATGTCAGGATCATGGCCAGGGGCCAGGCGATATCCCGGGCGGTGGATGTGGCAGAGGTTTCCAGGTCTCGCTTTCTGGCTGATGTCACTGTGAAGAGCATCTCCATTTCCACTGAGGTCCTGAATACCGAGCGGGGAGAGACCAATGTCTCAGCAATTGAGATCGTCTTGGGCAAATGAGATCATCATCTTGAGAGACGCAAAATGACGACCAAAATAGGCGTTATATCCTCGGGCCGGGGGGAGAATCTGCGCTACATTCTCCAGGCGGAGCGCAGCGGTCGGCTGCCGGGCCGGGTGGCAGTGGTCCTCGCCGATCAGGCGGATGCCGGTGCTCTTCGGATCGCCGGAGAGTATGCTACCCCTGCGCATTTTATCGATCCAGCGGGCCTGTCCAGGGAGGAGTACGACAAAAAGCTCATCGCCGTTCTGGAGGCGGAAGGGGTGGACTTGGTGGTTCTCACGGGCTACATGAGGATTCTGTCTCCCTATTTCGTCCGCCATTACCAGGACCGGATCCTGAATATCCATCCTGCTCTGCTGCCTTCGTTCCGGGGCAAGGATGCCTTTTCTCAGGCTCTGGATTATGGGGTCAGGTGGACGGGAACGACGGTTCACATTGTGGATGATGATGTGGATCACGGCCCCATTGTCTACCAGAGGCCGGTGCGCGTTTTGGACAGTGACACTCATGATAGCCTCAAGGCCAGAATTCAGAGGGCGGAGTACAAAGCCTACCCCAGGGCGATAAAGATGTTTATAGAGGGAAAGCCCAGGGTGCAGGGAAGGACGCTGGTCTGGCGTACTACAGAGAAAAATTAAGGAGAACTGGTATGCAAAATCTATGGGCTCCCTGGAGAATGGATTACATCTTGAGCGCAAAGCCGAAGGGCTGCATATTCTGTGTCAAGCCCGCGGAGAGCAAGGACGAGGAAAATTACATTCTCTACCGGGGAAAATATCATTTTATCATTCTCAATGCCTTTCCATACAACAACGGCCATATGATGGTCGTGCCCTACCGGCATACGGCCAGCTTATCCGGCTGGGCGGCTGAAGAGCAGGAGGAGATGATGCAGCTAGCAGATCTCTGTGTAGAGCTGCTCAAGAGGACCATGCGGCCGGATGGCTTCAATCTGGGAATCAACATGGGCCAGGTGGGCGGGGCTGGGGTTGCTGATCACATTCATCTGCACATCGTGCCCCGCTGGAACGGAGACACCAATTTCATGCCCGTGCTCTCCGATACCAGGGTGATCTCCGAGGCTCTGGGGGCCACCTACAGGAAGCTGAAGGAAGCGCTTGCGGAGAAATGCGAAAGATAAGACCAGGTGAAAAGAGGGTTTCTGGTGCAGATGGGCGCTGATCGGCGCTGATCGCATGGCGGCGCTCATCACGATTTCTGCTTTTTGAGTGGAAAGCTCACAGCATGCCTAAACGCTCTTTTATCGCTTTGATATCTGACTGTACCTGTCTAAGTGTCATTCCATATCCTGGCTGGATGTCTCCTCTTATGTCTTTGATCTCTTCAAGTGTCTCTTCGGTGGTCTTCCTCACTGCTTTTACATCGCTTTTCATTTCTTTCATATCGCCTTTCATCTCATTCATATCACCTTTCATCTCTTTCATATCGCCCTTTATCTCTTTAATATCACCTTTCATCTCCTTCATGTCATTTCTGATGTCCAGGAGCAGTGGAATTGCCTTATCCAGTTGAACGAATGAGCAAAGCATGGCTATTTCACTGGTTCGCCCAACTTCGCCGTCGAATGGCTCTGAGGTTATCTTAGAGACTTCAGCCATCTCCGGCTTGCTCTTTTCAATTGCCGTCAGGAATGCTTTGATTCGGGCTTCATCTCCTTCTGCCAGAGCTATAACCTCTTGCTGGCCGTCTTCATCCCAATTGTAAGTTGAGAGGCCTGGTATTGCCGTGTTCATGGCATGCTTGAGCAGAAATACTCGATAACCTACATCATGGACTTTTGGGCCCGCGATCTTAATCTTCAGCTTCATAGTCAACTTTGATATTTATTGGCATTCTATTTGGTTGTTTCCCATTTGGCTATATTCTTAAAAGAGCACGAAGCTCGCAAAGACAATGGATTAGTTTCGCCCCGCTCAGAATAGATTTATCTCTGATGATGGCTTCATGACTATGGCTCTGCGGGTGCGGGGAAGATGGGCGCAGAGCTTACAGGCGGAGGCCGGGCAATTGGCAGAGGAAGCATCTTTGATGGAAGAGCGGTATAGAGAGTTTTTCAGGACAGCCACATTTGATAATAATAGTCCGAAAGGGCACGATCCTTATCCATTCCAGACCCGGCTTGCCACCGGAGAGAAGCTGCCGGAACTGATCGACGTTCCCACTGGCCTGGGCAAGACCGATGCCGTGGTCCTGGCCTGGCTGTGGCGCAGACGTTTTGCCGGGGAGCAGGTGAGCCGGGCAACGCCGCGGAGGCTGGTGTACTGCCTGCCCATGAGGACGCTGGTAGAGCAGACTGAGGGGAAGGCCAGGATGTGGCTCGGGAACTTGGGCCTTCTCTCAGAAACGCCCGGCAGGACTGAGCCTGCGGATGCGAGCAAATGGACTTGGGGAGAAAATAACGGTCTGGATAAAACTCGCATCAGCGTCACTGTGCTCATGGGCGGCGAAGATAAAGATGATTGGGACCTCTACCCGGAGAGGGATGCGATAATAATAGGAACCCAGGACATGCTCCTCTCCCGCGCCCTCAATCGCGGCTACGGCATGAGCCGCTATCGCTGGCCGGTGCACTTCGGGCTGCTCAACAACGACTGCCTCTGGGTGATGGATGAGGTGCAGTTGATGGGTGTGAGCGTCGAGACTTCTGCGCAGTTGCAGGCGTTTTGCAGGTCGTTTGGGACCATGAATCCCGTCCAGTACATCTGGATGAGCGCCACAGTAGGAGAAAAGCAGCTTGAAACTGTGGACCATCCAAAACCGCGCGAAGGATGGACAAAGCATCTTCTTGATTCGGAAGAAAAGAAAAATCCAGAGGTGCAAAAGAGGTTTCAGGCCGAGAAGCCTTTGAAGAAGGCCGAGTTGAAACTTTCCAAGGACAACGAAAAGAAGTCCTATGCCAGGGAAATGGCAGATCTAATATTATCCAAACACAAAAAGAGCAGTTTCACCCTGGTGGTTGTCAACCGCGTTGATCGCGCTCAGGAGATCTACAAAGAGTTGCTTTTTCAGGGACGCAACGAGCAGGACTCTGCGGTCCTTCATTCTCGATTTCGAGAGGGCGATAGAAAGTCCCGGATGCAATTGTTAGATGAGAAGCAGGACAGAATAATAGTAGCGACTCAAGTGGTCGAGGCAGGAGTGGATATCTCTGCCCATACGCTTATTACCGAACTTGCCCCCTGGCCTTCCCTCGTTCAGCGAATTGGAAGGTGCAATCGTAGAGGGGAATATCAAACGGATGCTCAGATATTCTGGGTTGACATGGAAACAGACAATGATGAAAGCGGCCTGGTGCTGCCTTACGAATCCGCAGATCTTGATATTGCCAGAGACATGATCGAGAAAATTCCGAATTCCAGCGCGAGTCCGGAGTCATTGGCACAGGCAGCGAAGGGCTATGTTGAGCCGGAAGCAGTTAGGGCTGTTGTGCGCAGGAAGGATTTCATAGACCTCTTTGACACCACACCTGACCTCACGGGCAATGACCTGGATGTCTCTCGTTTTATTCGGGAGGGAGAGGATAAGGACGTGCAGGTCTACTGGAGGGATGGCTTTTCAAAAGAGGAAGGACCGAAGGTGGCTCTTGATTCTGCAAATCGAAAAGAGCTCTGTTCTGTTTCCATCGGCAAGATCAAGGATTATCTGAAGAAGCATAATGGATGGATTTGGGATCACCTGGAAGATCGGTGGAAGAGCGTGGGTGAGTCCGGAGAGGTTAAGGGCTGCAGGCCTGGTCAGGTCTTGCTGCTCCACCCAGAAAACGGCGGCTATTCTTCTGTCCTAGGGTGGGTGGGAGCAGAAGCCAAAATGGCAACATCAGTTGAGGTCATTCCCGCAAATGAGTGGGTCCGATCCCGGGATGATCATTCGATGAATGGGGACAAGCAATCCAATATTGGAAGTTGGGTCACACTCAGAGATCACACCGATCATGTCAAAAGTGAAGTTCAAGCTCTTTCAGAAAGCCTAACGATTCCTGATCATTGCAGAACGGTGCTGTGTGAGGCTGCTATCTGGCATGATGTCGGAAAAGCTCATCAGGCCTTTCAAAATATGCTTTTGTCCGGAATGGAAGATGATGGAGGCTTGAAATCCGGCGGCCCCTGGGCAAAGTCTGATGGCAACACAGGCAGGCCGCTCTATTGGGTTATATCATGCGATGGAAATAAAATCGAGAGAACGTATTTCAGGCACGAGCTGGCGTCATCTCTGGCCTGGCTGCAAACCCAGGGCAGGATGGCGGAAGACGCCGATCTTGTGGCCTATCTGATCGCCGCCCACCACGGCAAGATAAGGATGTCGATAAGATCCCTGGATAAAGAGAAGCGTCCGAGGGAACCCGATCGGCTCTTTGCCAGGGGCATATGGGATGGCGACATTTTATCCCATGTTGAAGGCATTCTGGATCAGGATGTCACGTTGGATCTCTCAATAATGCAAATGGGGGAAGGAAGCTGGCTGGAAAGGATGACTGCACTGAGAGATAAAACCGGATTGGGGCCGTTCAGGCTGGCTTTGCTGGAGAGCGTTTTACGCATAGCCGATTGGAGAGCCTCTGCAAAGGAAGAGAAGAAAGTGGTGGTCAGATGAGCGCCGAATTAAACGACCTGATTCTCATAGGCTGTGCACCTGTGCCTCTCGCTCACTATCTCAAGGCGCTGGGGATATTCAGGATCGTAGCCGAACAGAAAGACCATGGCGTCAAAGGCTATTGGAAAGGCGATTCCTTCTGGCTTAAAAATACTTTAGATCGAGAATCTCTGCGGTCGTTCTTCTTGGAGGAATACCGTCCCACTCCGATCATAGCTCCCTGGAATGGCGGCAGCGGATTCTACTTTCAGGAAGAGAAGCTAAAGGAAAAGGACCCCTTGACCGGAAAGAAAAAGAAAACCGGACGCAGGATAAAACATACTGCTGCAACCAGGGCGCTTCAAGCCATTCTCGAATCAAAGGCTGACAGGCTCACAGATTATCGCAAATCACTTGCTGTCGTCAAGAGCCTTGTCGAAAAGATGGGGCTGGATGAAGCACCCGGCAAAGAAGAAAAAGAGGAGCTCATTCAGGCAGTAAGAAATAGCCTACCGGATCAGGCAATAGACTGGCTTGATGCGTCTGTTATCTTGACAACCGAAAAAGCCAGATTTCCTCCGCTCCTGGGAACCGGAGGAAATGATGGAAACCTGGATTTCAGCAGCAATTTCATGCAGAGGCTGGCAGACATATTTGAATTTGAAAATGAGAATGGAAATTCGAAAGGTCGGTCCGGTTCATGGCTGGATGGGGCTTTGTTTGGGGAAAACACAGACGGCCTGATGAGCGGAATTGCCATTGGCCAGTTCTATCCCGGCGCAGTGGGCGGACCGAATTCTGCGTCTGGTTTTTCTTCGGACTCGCCTGTGAATCCCTGGGATTACATTCTCATGATCGAGGGCGCATTATTCTTTGCTTCAGCTACGGTCAAGCGGCTGCAGGCAAATATGCCCGGCGTTCTGAGCTACCCGTTCAGCGTTCACCCATCTGGCGTGGGATACGGCAGCGCGGCGGAGAGCGATGAGAAGAGCGCGAGAGCTGAGATTTGGATGCCGCTTTGGGAGAAGCCCGCGGGATTGTCGGAGTTGAAGAGCCTCATGAGCGAAGGGCGTGCTCAGGTCGGGGCGAGGCCTGCCAGAAATGGAGTTGACTTCGCCAGAGCGGTTGCATCTCTGGGAGTTGACCGGGGCATAAAATCGTTTCAAAGATATGGATTTCTGGAAAGAAATGGTAAGAACTTCTTCTCAGTACCCCTAGAAAGGATCATGGTGAGCCGAAAGATCCAGGTCGAGCTGCTGAACGATGTGGATGGATGGCTCGACTATTTACGAGGCAAAGCCAGATCAGACAATGCGCCATCATCTGTAGGTCGTGCTCTGAGCCTTCTTGATCTCTCCATTTTGGCGTTATGCAGAGAGAGTGGGAATGATCAGGCCCAGGCGACCCAGTCCTGGAGGGTCCAGGATGTGTTGATTGCCCTGGGGAGGTGCGAGAGGGCCATCGTCCGAAGCTCCAGATGGGCCAAAGAGGCATTTGTAAGACCGGTGAGCCTTCTCTCCAAAGAGTGGCTGATTGCGGCGAATGATCAATCTCCCGAGTTCTTTCTGGCGGCAAGCCTTGCCTCAGTGCATGGCAGATATAAAGACCGCGAGAACCGAGAATTCACCATGTGGCTGCGATCTCAGATTGAGCCTATCGATCACGGAAATTTTAGGTCGTTTGATGAGACGCTAGAAAATGATGCGGTTTGGTCCGATGGAGAGCCGATTTCGGTCATGAATGATATTTTCTCCCGGAGGATTATGATGGCAGTTCGTTCCGGAGCCAGTGGTTACACCGACCAGGGGAATATTGAAGCGGACCTCGGAGATATTGCAGCATTCATTGAAGGACACATCAATGAAAAGAGGATGATGGATCTCCTCTGCGGACTGATCTTGGTTGACTGGAGTCATGTGTCTGAGGATTTCATTGAAAGGAGAATCCAATCTGAAATAATCTCGCCTTCTGCCAGTTTTGCCCTGATCAAGCTTTGCTTTGCAGGCAGAAAAGTACAGGGCGTGTCGGTTCCTCTGGTCCCGCAAATTCACAGGAGAGCGGCCACTGGAGATGGATTTGGCGCTCTGCAATTGGCAGAGCGGCGACTGAGGGGGAGCAATCTTCCTGCGGCCAAGATCAGCACCAAGATTTCCCCTGAATTGACAAGAAGAATAGCAGCAGCTCAGCTCTTTCCCATTGGAGAGTGGCAAGTAGACCACTTGGCAAGAATTGTCATGAGCCCGAGTGTCATTCTAGAAGATGATCAAACGAAGATGTTAAGGAGTGAGTGAGATGGATCTAGAAATTTTAAGAAATGAACCGCGCTTGCTTGTTGAAGTCAATTTGAAACCGCTACAGGGAACCAGGTTTCAGCCTACGGGTTTTCCCGATCTCGGGGCCGCAACTTACCAGGCAGCCGATTCAACCTCAATGCTCCTTGTTGAATCTGCACAGAGCATGGCCAATCGAATGGAAGCAGTGTGTTGGGATGAAGGCAATGATGATTGGACCCTAGCTTTGAAGGGATTGCCGTATATTCGAGTGATTGACAAAAACGGCAGGCCTTTGACCAATTCAATCCTTGAATCTCATCGCATAAATAGCCCTTATATCTTGGAATCTAAAGATAAAACGTTCTTTGAGCGGATTAAAGGCGATCTGGGTGTCATGGAGACTGGCAGAGTGGACCTTCAGCTTCTTGCCAGGACGCTTCTGAAATACGATGTCAATTCCTTATTGCATGGGGTGTTTCTGGCAAAAAAGGATCTGGCTGGCGGGCGTCTACGACTTCCCAGAGCACTTTCCGGTTTTGTTGAGGCGGGAAATGTAAATGTGGCAGCTAGCGGCGGCGTGAAGAAGGATGAGGTAAATCCCAGCGGGGACGCAAAAAAAGGATTTGGCCATGTGCCTTTCCATCGGGATGAATATACCGGAAGCATAACCGCCTTCTTTAACATCGATCTGGCTCAGATACGAGGTTATCGTCTGGGAAGAGATGTGGAAGATCTGCTGACCATCCTGGCTATCTACAAAATAAGGAAAGTTCTCAGTGAAGGGCTTCGTTTCAGAACTGCCTGTGATCTTGAGGTCAATGGAGATATTCAGGTAAACAAGCCTGTAGGCTTTCTGTTTCCAACCCTGAAAGAGACTGAAGAGGCATTGCCGGTATTGATCGAGCGCTGCAAATCAAATTTTGCAGAGCCTGTTGTTACTACTGTGAGTTTCAAAGAGTGACGGTATGCTGGCCATTGAAATAAGGTTTCCTGCCGGAAAATATCATGCTACACCCTGGAACCGCCAGGTGAATGAGGGGGCAGTTGAGTGGCCGCCGTCACCCTGGCGAATTTTAAGAGCGCTGATCTCAACCTGGTATCATAAGCTGCAAGCAGAGATCGATGAGGAGACAATCCGCAAAATCATAGAGAAACTCGGCGCTCATCCACAATATTTCTTGCCCAAAGCCTCCCTGGGGCATACCAGGCATTACATGCCGCTCTACCGGGAAGCTACTACTATGGTTATCGATACCTTCGCAGCGATTGACCGTGAAAGCCGACTCATCATTCACTGGCCGCAGGTAGATCTGAGCAACGAGGAAATGTCTGCTTTGTCGAAGCTACTGGATCGAATCGGATATCTGGGCCGGGCAGAGTCGTGGATTGAAGCCCGGCTGGCAGAAGGTCCTCTGGTGCAGGCAAATTGCATTCCGCTAAAAGAGGATTCGGCTCTTCCGGATGGATTTGAAGGTATTCAAACTCTTGCGGCAATGCCCTCTCAAGAATATTTAATCTGGAGGCAGAAAGAGGTTGACGCCAGAGTATCTCGAAGGCTTGCGGAATTGGGCAATGCATCAAAACTTAAGAAGAAGGATCTGGATAAAATCGAAGAACACCTTCCGGCAGATATTTTCAGTGCGCTTCATGCTGATACTGGCGACCTCAAGAAAGCTGGATGGAGCCAGCCGCCTGGAAGCGTTTGGATGTACTATGCTAGATCGCGCGATGCCTTTGCAGTGATCCCGCGTGCAGCAAAATTTGTAGACCGCCAAGATCCGGCTACCATTGCGCGTTTTGCCGTAGCAAGCCAGGTTCCGCCAAGGCTGACCGATGCCGTCAGCTTTGCAGAGAGAGTCCATCTTTCTTTGGTCAGCCGATCACATGGTTCAACAGTTTTTACAGGTTGCGACGAATCGAAGAGACCCCTTACTGGACATAAGCATTCATTCATTTTCTGTGAGTCGAATTTGGGTTTAGGCAAAGGCAGGCGCGGGGAAATTACTCATGTTGTCGTTCATGCTCCAATGGGCTTTGAACTGAAAGAGCGGCGAGCACTTGATAGCTTGACTGCTGTCTGGGGTCATGGGGACCATGACATCCAGCTCATTCTCCTTGGAGTGGGCCAGCCGGAGGATTTCGCTGGGCTTGATGAGGGCAAAGGGGAGTCGCCAATGCTGGCTAAATCTGACAGATGGATTTCCAGAACGCCTTTTGTATCGACCCGTCATCCCAAGGCTACAAAGACTGGAGTACCAAAGCTCGACGAGAATGGCCTACAGATCGGAAGTGCTGAGCATGAGTTGCGAAGGCTGTTGATGCTGAACAATTTTCCAGCTCCTATTTCAGTTGAGCCGTTTCCTTCAACATACCTGGCCGGCCACGAAACGAGGTGGCTGAAATTTCGGCGGGAACGCAATCATGGAAATGGCAGGAGAGAGGAAAGCGGGTATGGATACGGATTCAGAATAAGATTTCCCGAGCCTGTGCAAGGCCCCATTGCTCTCGGCTACGGTGCCCATTTCAGCTTGGGCCTCTTCATCCCGGAGTCGCCCTGATCTCAGCCCACCTGCCCGCCCGCGCCTCCGGGCTCGCGCGCGCGTGTGGGCCTGCGGGGCCACCTGCAAGCCGGTTATGCCAATTCTTTAATATCATAATCGCAATAGATAACAAAGATGGTACTAGCAGAAGTTGAGATGCCTGGCTCCATCCTGGCCCTGATCAAAGTGGATCGTGACCAGTTGGGTCCATTTATAAAGCGTTCTCTGGCAGTGGAGCTATACCGGGAAGGCAAGCTCTCATTGGGCAAGGCTGCGGAGCTTGCCGGGGCAAAGAGCAGGTGGGAGATGCTTATGCTCCTCGGTGAGAGGGGTGTGCCGCTGGACTATACTGCAGAAGATGCGAAGGATGATCTTCAGACGCTCAGAGAAGTGCTGAACCGATGATAGTAATCAGCAATTCGACGCCTCTAATTGCCCTGGCAAAGATAGGCAAGCTGTTCCTGCTCAAGGAATATTTTGGCGAAATCCGCATTCCTGAAGAGGTCTATGATGAAGTGGTGCGAAGAGGGAGCAGCATGGCGGGATCTGCTGAGGTGGCTTCATGCAATTGGATAACAAGGGAAGATGTGACCAACAAGCTTGCAGTGGAAGCACTCTGCATATCACTTGACAGAGGCGAGGCCGAGGCCATCGTGCTCGCCAAAGAAAGGAAAGGATTGCTGATAATTGATGATGGTGACGGCAGAAGAGCTGCCAGGCAACTTGGCTTGAAGATAACAGGAACAATTGGCGTTCTGCTGCTGGCATCCAACGATGGAAAACTGGATCTGAAAAACGCATTATCTGAGTTGAAAACTGTGGGATTTCATCTTAGCAACAAGGAGTATGATAGAATCCTATCGCTTTGATTTTAGGGAGTCTCTTCTCCCTGCCCGCGCCTCCGGGCTCGCTCGCGCGCTTGTGGGCACCATCACCGTGTGCCCGCAGGATATTCTGAACAGGTGCGTCGACGGGTCCATGAGATCTCTTTTCCAGGCCATGCAGCAAGTTCTGCTAATTAAGCCGAAAGATAATAATAGATCAAGCTCCTTTCGAGAGGTTATGTGGTTCCGGGAGGACCGGGGAGCGCTCGAAGCGCCTCTTAACAGCGAAAACTCCTGCGAAGACAGACGCACTTTGTCAAAAACTCCCAGAGAGTTAACGAACCGCTCGAAAATGGCCATTTTTTCGATATCATCTGAGGCCGAAAAATGGCCGCCATTTCCACGGCAAGAAAGTCGTGGCCCCATTGAAGCTGTCCTGGCAGGAGTGGCCCAAACATCCACATTGGCAATTTCCACGGCAAGAAAGTCGTGGCCCCATTGAAGCAATCCTGTCGCCTGGCATCGCCGGCCGCCTTTCGGAAATTTCCACGGCAAGAAAGTCGTGGCCCCATTGAAGCTGGAGAGATCTCCCCATCTCCCATGAAGTTTGACAACGTATTTCCACGGCAAGAAAGTCGTGGCCCCATTGAAGCGGGCCGGGCTGCATGACCTCGCCCGATACCGAGCCGCGCATTTCCACGGCAAGAAAGTCGTGGCCCCATTGAAGCTCAGAATATACTCCATACAAGGCCGCTGGCCCGGATTTCCACGGCAAGAAAGTCGTGGCCCCATTGAAGCCCGCTTTGGCTCGGCGATCCACGCACCTGCAGTAGCATTTCCACGGCAAGAAAGTCGTGGCCCCATTGAAGCTCAGAATGACTTCACGTTCCCCAGCATAACCAGTATTTATTTCCACGGCAAGAAAGTCGTGGCCCCATTGAAGCGACATAGACGTTAATCCATATGCTGATTTCCGGCATTCTATTTCCACGGCAAGAAAGTCGTGGCCCCATTGAAGCGTCGAACCTGTCCGGCATGCGGCGGGGAAGCTCTTCCCGAAATTTCCACGGCAAGAAAGTCGTGGCCCCATTGAAGCAGATAGCTTCGTCCATCGTACCAAGCTATGAGACTTACCATTTCCACGGCAAGAAAGTCGTGGCCCCATTGAAGCAGTTCAACTAAGATGTATAATTGTTCCTCAAATCCTAATTTCCACGGCAAGAAAGTCGTGGCCCCATTGAAGCTGAACATCCTCTCGATCTTTATATTGAGGATAATTCAATTTCCACGGCAAGAAAGTCGTGGCCCCATTGAAGCGGGGTCTTAGACTTAGGATTGAATCCGACAGTTACCTATTTCCACGGCAAGAAAGTCGTGGCCCCATTGAAGCCGTTTTTGGTTCATCCAAGTAAGCGAGGTACTTTGATTTCCACGGCAAGAAAGTCGTGGCCCCATTGAAGCACATGCCAGTGAGCCCAACATGGGAAAAAGCCTAGAAATTTCCACGGCAAGAAAGTCGTGGCCCCATTGAAGCGTAACAATCCAAAACTCTAAATCTTTGCTTGAATCCCATTTCCACGGCAAGAAAGTCGTGGCCCCATTGAAGCGATGTATTAAAATATGAAAATGGATGGATTCTAGTTATTTCCACGGCAAGAAAGTCGTGGCCCCATTGAAGCTAAGCCCTTAACTTTTTGCCGTCGCGTTTTTTAAGAATTTCCACGGCAAGAAAGTCGTGGCCCCATTGAAGCTAGTAGGCACTCTCTCCATATGCGAGGCTGATGCAGTATTTCCACGGCAAGAAAGTCGTGGCCCCATTGAAGCGTCGGCTGGAATAGTTTTAACCATATTAAATCTCTCCTCAAAATTTCCACGGCAAGAAAGTCGTGGCCCCATTGAAGCCACGAATACCAGGGCCGAGGTGCCAAGGATATCTGATTTCCACGGCAAGAAAGTCGTGGCCCCATTGAAGCCTGCGCCCACACACAGGAAGGATCTCTGGCCTCACCATTTACACGGCTGAAAGGTCGTTGCCCATCGAAGCGAAGCTAACGAAAACCCTTTTGGCTTAAGCGCATGACATCTCATAGAGGATGTCACAATTTGGCCCAAATAACTAAAGAGATGGTTTTGGTCATGCATGAGGACCTCATACGGACGGGTGGCCAAGTCCATGGTATCTTTGCGAGGGGACAGTAGATTACATCGTCGAGGAGATAAATTTTGTTCCAGGAGTTTATGCCAAAGCAGCCTGGGCATTATTTATGTCGAGGCACCATTCGTTTTTCGATGGCAACAAAAGGACCGCATTCGTTTTGGCTGCGACAATCCTTAAAATGAGCGGCCACTATTTGGGACGACAGGATGAAGTGGAAATCATCACCGCCCTTCAACTGATCTCTAATACTGAAAAGGAATGCGAGATCGGGTGCATCGAGGCGTGGCTGAAGAAGAAGAGCAAGACCTGGTTCAAGGCCCGCCAAAGAAGTATCTATGATTACTTCTGAGAAAGTCGTTCCAATAATCTTCGGTGGCTCTTCGTCACCTGCAAATAAGCCTCTCGCACATCGGATGGCAGAACCTGGAGGTTTTGCATTCGATCTTCATCAGATATTCTTTGCCGGATAAAATGCTTAGTCATTGTCTACAATGGCGCGGCGAAAAAATATAACACTTTCGGGGTGGGGTGGCTTTGCGTGTAAAGGTTGATATGCCCCTGCTTGCCTGCAGACCCTCAGACTTTGAAGTGTGGAATGTCATCTCATATACTGATATGATCCCTCAGATGAGCGAGGATCTCAAAGAGATGAAGGGCGACATCAAAGAGATGAAAGGCGACGCTAAAGCCGTGCGGATAACTACTGATGCAACATTTGAAGAGATCAAGGGTCAGAGGGAAGACAACCAACCCGGCTACGGCATGAGTATGCGACAAGTGCTCGCCGACATCCAAGCCATAAAAGAAAGATTGGGGATGCTCTAGGCTGGCTGAAATCCATTCTCGCCCATTTCCACGGCTAGAAACGTCGCGCCCCATTGGAGCCCAATCCCTGATGCATCTGGACAGCATCAAGATCTATAATCCAGCATGCGTCCAATTTTATCTGGAAGTGCACAGTTAAATATATTCTTTTAAGAATTTGTGTTAATCTATAAAAAATAAATAGCTTTATAAATAATGGCTACTATTATTATTACGGTGAGTCCGTGAGTCCCGAAGCCGAAGAGCACAATCGAGATGTTCCTGAGCTGATTCCTGCCCGAATGCTCAATGAGTTCGCCTACTGCCCACGCCTCTGCTACATCGAATGGGTTCAGGGGGAATTTTTGGACAGCGCTGATACGGTGGACGGAAGATTCCAGCACCGCCGGGTGGATGTCGGCTCTGGCGGGCCTTCTCAGGATCTTGAGACCTTCCATGCTCGATCGGTCTACCTGACCGGCGCGGGCATCACCTGTCGGATCGACCTTCTGGAGGGCGACGGAGGCCGCGTCACTCCCGTAGACTACAAACGTGGGGAAGCTCCCGACATCCCGGAGGGAGCCTATGAGCCGGAGAGGGTGCAGCTCTGCGCCCAGGGATTGGTCCTGAGGGAGAACGGATTTGCCTGCGATCAGGGGATCGTCTATTTTGTCAAATCGAAGAAGAGGGTGACCATCCCATTCGATGATGCCCTGGTGAGCAGAACCCAGGATCTCATCTCTGCGCTGCGGTCGGCTGCGGAATCGTCAGAGATGCCGCTTCCCTTGCAGCACAGCCCCAAATGCAACCGCTGCTCTCTGGCCGGCATCTGCCTGCCCGATGAGGTCACGCTGCTCAGAGAGATGCAGGCGGATGATGCCAGACTGGTGGGCGCAAAGGAGCCGGACAGGGACGGGGGCAGGGACAGAGACAGGGATGGAGCCGGGATCGAGACCGAGCCCGTGACTGGGAATGGGGCAGAAACCGTGACCGAGACCGAGACCGTAACCGGGAAAAATGGTCTGTCCGCTCGGGGCTCAAATCGTGTCCGGAGGCTTCTTCCATCTGACGATGACGCCAAACCGGTTTACGTGGTCGGTCGGGGAAACACAGTCCGCAAGAGAGAAGAGCGCCTGGAGATCTGGTCGCAGGATGGCAAGGTCAGCGAGCCAAAGCTGAGGGAGATCTCCATGCTCTCTCTCTACGGCGGAGTGGAGATAACCACCCCGGCAATGGTGGAGCTGATGCAAAGAGGCGTGCCCGTCCTCCACTTCACGCATGGCGGCTGGTTTCAGGGTATCTGTCAGGGAACAACCCACAAGAATGTTGAGCTGAGGGTGCGTCAGTTTCAGTGTGCTGCTGACCCGGAAAGATCGTTGCTTCTGGCCAGAAAGGTCGTAGCTGGGAAGATCAAGAACTGCCGGACTCTCCTGCGCCGCAATAATCCCAGGGTCGGCGCAGATTCTCTCGCTCTCCTGGCAAAGCTGGCCGAGAAGGCACAAGTGGCGTCAGCCAGCGAAAGCCTCCTGGGCATCGAGGGAGCCGCAGCGGAATGCTATTTTTCCCAGTTTGGCGGCATGCTGAAGTCAGGCGGAACGGACTTCTCATTCTTGGATAGAAACCGCAGGCCTCCAAAGGATCCGGTGAATGCCGTTCTCTCTTATCTCTATGGCATTTTGGTCAAAGATCTCTTTGTCACCCTCCTTGCAGTTGGATTTGACCCCTATCTCGGATTCTATCACCGGCCCAGATACGGCAGGCCCGCCCTGGCTCTGGATATGATGGAGGAGTTTCGACCCCTGATTGCTGATTCTGTGGCCATAAACCTCTTTAACAATGGTGAGATTGTCAAGGGCGACTTCATCAAGACCCGTGCTGGCTTTTCTCTCTCCTCAGGCGGAAAGAAGGCTGCGGTAGCAGGCTATGAACGCCGCATGGAGACGGAGATCGTCCATCCCCTGTTCGGTTACAAGGCCAGCTACCGAAGAGTGCTGGAGGTGCAGAGCCGCCTACTGGCCCGCGCATTCTCCGGCGAGATAGAGCAGTATCCTCCCTTCTTGACCAGGTAGATGGCATGGGCCAACAGAAATGCTACGTGGTCAGCTACGACATAATGGACCCAAAGCGCTTGCATCAGGTCCATAAGACTATGAAGGGCTTTGGAGATCCGGTACACTACTCCGTCTTTCGCTGCCTTCTCTCCGAGAAGGGAAAGGCAGAGCTTGTCGCGGCCCTGGCTGCCCTCATTAAGCACGATGAGGATCGCATAATGATCGTCGACCTGGGACCACAGGACGGCAGAGCCGAGGATCGGATAGAATTCATGGGCGTCCATCCCTCTGAAATGGAAAGCAGGACCGTAGTGGTCTAGGTCTTTGCTGGCGCCCATCCGATTCCGGGGCAATTGGGTGCCAGTGGGTGCCAGTGCAGTGAGTCTCAGTGCCTAAAGCTTTTAATCCTGCCCGACCTTTTACCCTGATACTATGTTCTATCTGGGTGAGTATGACGAAGAGACGGCCAAAGATATCAAAGACTATCTTGATGAAGCCGACCTCAAGGTGGAGACCAGATCCTGTTTGGTAATGGATAATGATACTACTTTTACCATCAAGGACAAGTTAAGCGTCATCAAAGAGCTGATGGAAGAGGGCAGCGAAGAGTACGGACGCTACATTTCCGTACTGAAGAGCGTTCTTTCCCGAGCGACGCCCGAGAATTTCGATGAGGCTTTCTTGAAAGAGCTGGATCCGCAAATGGTGGAAACGAGAGATAAAATCCTGGCGCTCTCCAAAGCTCACGGATTGCAAGATGAGGCATCTCAGGACCAGGAATCCCAGATTCAGGAAGCCAAAGATCAGGAATCACCGGACCAAGAAGTGCAAGATCTGGACGGCCCAACCGCGGAGAGAGAAGAGGCCCTGGAATTCATCAGCGATGAGTGGCTGGACAATGCCCTCAGCATATCGAAAGCCCGCTCTTTTGCCCGGATGGTCATTGATCTGAACGGCATAAAGATTGGCGAGCCGGTTGACAATAAGCTGGATGATCCGGTAATTGAGATAACAATCGATCCGGATGACTTTGAGACTTGTCCTGAGCAGGCAAAATGCAGCGTCGATTTTTATCTGGATAAGACCGTTGTCATCTTTGTCGATGAGTTTACCGCTCCTCTGGCAGGCGATCTGGATGATGAGTTCTGGGATGAGTATCCTTCTGAAGCCCAGCGTCTTAAGTCCCTGGGATTGCTGATTGAGAAGCTGGCGATGTCGCCTTCTTCCCGCAAGATGGATTTTGCAGAGTTTGTCGAGGAATGCAACATTTCTCTGGAGGATGATGGCAGCGTCCTGAATGTATATGGCGATGATGTGGCCGATTATCTGGCCAGGACTCTGGAGAAGAGCGGCGTTCTGAAGCGAAAAGGCGATCGGCTCAAGTGGAAGACAGGCAGTTGATTCGGCGGTTGATGCGGCAGTTGATGTGCCAGGCTTGCTGGGCCACCTGCTCATTTTCTTTGTCTTTTTTGTCGGGGCCGGTTTTGCCGCGCCATATATAAGCAGTTTATAAATCTTAAATACTCATGTTTATATACCCCCAGTTTGTAAGGGATATTCTGGAGATACTTGAGTATGGAGTCCACAATTAATATTGAGAACGTGGTGGCATCTACCAAGCTGGCTGAAGCCTTCGACCTTCATAAGATTGAGGCCGAGCTCGAGGGCGCCGAGTATAACAAGGAGAAGTTTCCCGGACTCGTCTACAGGGTCAAAGCACCGAGAGCTGCATTTCTTATATTCACCTCCGGAAAGGTGGTATGCACCGGAGCCAAGAATGTAGAGGACGTTCGCACGGTCATAACCAATATGGCCAAGACACTCAAGTCCATCGGCTTTGAGAACATCGACCTGGAACCAGAGATACACGTTCAGAACATCGTGGCCTCCGCGGACCTCAAGACAGACTTGAACTTAAATGCCATCGCTCTCGGCCTGGGCCTGGAGAATATAGAGTACGAGCCTGAGCAGTTTCCCGGGCTGGTCTACAGGATCAAAGCACCCAAAGTGGTCGTGCTAATCTTCAGCTCCGGAAAGCTTGTCGTAACCGGCGGCAAATCCCCGGCGGAGTGCGAGGAGGGAGTGCATATCGTCAGGATGCAGCTAGAGAATATGGGGCTGCTCTGAATAATTCTGCGCAGTACTGCATAGTCTTGGTCAAACATCTTTTTCCGAAGCTTCACTCTGGATTTTGGATTTAAAAACAAAAAATATATAAAGTTTGGGCGCCAATTGAGTATCATCAAAGTTGATGAAGGTGGGGGCGTTGTTTGACAGAGGGGAGCAGAACGAGGCCGCAACATTAATTGATGATCTGTTCAAGAGCAAATATGCGGACCTGATCATTGTATCGGCAGTAGTTTTGACCTTCCTGGTCCTGATAATCGTATCCGCCGCTGTAACATAGTGCTCAGGCCCATTGGTGCTCGATCGATTCTTGATCAAAGCTTTTATCATCAGCCCTGCAAACGGCTCTTTAGCTTCTCCTCTATCGCCGGCAGATCCAGGCTCTCCTGCTCTCCTCCGGCCATGTCACGCAATGTGAGCTTGCCCGCATCCAGCTCGTCTTTTCCCACAATCACCACAAACTCCGCTCCTGCGCTGGCTGCCGCTTTAAGCTGTGCTCCCAGGCTTCGGCCCATGACATCCATCACCAGTGGAATGCTCTTGCGCAACGATCCTGCGATCCTCGCGGCCTGCATCTTGACGTCCGGCGTGAATGCCAAAAATACCGGAGGCGTGCGCGACCCTTCCATCTGCACAATCTCCATGATGCGGTCGAATCCCAGGCCGAAGCCGGTGGAAGAGGTCTCCTTACCTCCGAAGAGGCTGGCCAGCTCATAGGTTCCGCCGCCGCAGATCTGCCGCTGGGCTCCCAGGCCCTGGGCATAGATCTCAAAGACCGTGCCGGAATAATACTCCAGGCCCCGCACAATCTCAAAGTCGATGGTGAATTTGACTTCAAAGGCCTCTAGAAGATCAACAGTCTCCTGGAATTTCTCAATGTGCAGCTCAGAAGCCACTGCTCTTCCATGGCGGGCCGATTCGCGACCTGCCGTTCCAGGGGCCGCCGCAGCCACAGCTGTGGACTCGACCGCCGGTCGAGCATCGGTCGACTCGCCGGGCGCGGCTCCAATCTCCCCGGCGATCTCAATTGCTTTGTCCAGAGCCGCCTTTCCCTTGAGATCTATCAGCTCCAGCAGGCCCAGATGATTCTGCCCGATCTCATCCAGAAGTGCGGCAAGAGCGGAACGCTCCTTCTTGTCGATCATCCTCATGACCTCCGGCCGGTGCTGCGCATCTATCTTGCCCAGAATGTACCTGATCAACCCCAGGTAGCCGACGTGAATATCTCCTGTCACGCCCACGCTCTTGAGCATCTCATCGGCAAGGGCAATCGCCTCTGCTTCAGAATCGGGTTTGGCTCCGCCTATGATCTCGGTCCCCATCTGCCAGAACTCTCTAAAGCGCCCTCTCTGAGGTCGCTCATAGCGAAAACAGTTGCCGAAATACCAGAGCCTCTGCGGCCTGGGCAGGTTCTGCATCTCCGAGACATACATGCGCATCACAGGAGCTGTCAGCTCCGGGCGCAGGGCAAGGGCGCGTCCCCCTTTGTCGGTAAAGCTGTAGATTTCTTCGATCACTGATGCGCCCGACTTGATGGTAAAGAGTTCCAGATGCTCAAAAGTAGGGGTAGCGATCTCCCGGTATCCCCAGCGGTCCAAAACATCCTGCATGGCCAACCTGGCCCGTCCTCTCTTCTCAGTCTCCTCGGGTAGGAAATCCCTTGTGCCTCTCGGTCTCTGGACGGTCATAGCAGAAAAAGGAATGAAACAGATGCCCTTAAAGTTTTTGATGGTTTTTTATTTTAGCTTCTCTGCGATCTCAGAGGGGCAGACGATGATCTGCACAGGCTTTATGACGATATTGGAGGTGGCTACAGCGCTTCCTCCTTGCACAGTGTTTATGGCGCGAACCGATATGCCGCTCACATCGATGTTCAGGTTATTGCCAAGCGGCTGCGATTGGGCGTTGATTCTTGCCGGGCGGCCGCTCTTTCCCTCGTTTTCAGTGCAGGCGCTCAAGGCGCTGTCAACAATGCTATCGATATAGCCGTCATCCCAATTATCGTTGGCAATGGATTTTTTCGTCTCCAGCTGACCGGTGACAGCTATATCCTGGGAATTGGCGGGCGCGTCTTCATTGGAGTCCCTGTACTGCATTCCATCATAGGTGATATCTCTCTCTTTCACGGAATTCATCGCATGCAGTTCCGATACCTGCTCACTTGAGTTCGATTCATCCAGAGTGATTTTCTCCTTAGATGGGCCGGGGTAGGTCATGGGGCTGAACGGATGAGCGGTCATTGCCCTCCATTCGCGATGATCCTGATCGAATGGGCCTGATTGCGCCTCTTTCAGCCCTTTTTGCAGGTCCGGCAAATTGGACGGCAGCTCAGCCGCGGCAAGGCTTTGAGAAATAAGAAGACAAATAAAAACGGCTCCCACCAGCAGGCGGCCAGTGGGTCCTTGTATTTTTTTCATATTCCATCCCCGGGCTGATAGCCCTGAAGTTACTGTTGGTTGGTCACGATCTCTACGTCGTTGGTTGCAGAGACGCCACCGGCATTGAAGGCAATTCCGCCGATAGTCTTGCCAACACCGGCTCCAATGGCTGTAGCCGCTCTGCTGCCTACTTTGACCTGTTCGATATTGTACTTGGGACTGCAGGCAGAGCATGTCTGAGCGTCGCCGGAATCCTGGTTCTTCTTGATCTTCAGATGGTTGGTTGCAGATATGGTTCCGAAGTTAGCTCCAAGAAGTCCTATGCCTGGGCCGACTCCAGCGCCTATAGCCATGGCTCTGTCGTTTCCAACATCAATAGAATCATAGTTGGCATTTGCCATGGCTGGGAATTTGAATGCACCCGCTCCAGTCTCAAATATGCCCTGGCCGAGGATGTCCACGCCGCCGCTTCCAATCATCGCGCTCTGGGCCAGGGCAGGAGCCGCAAATGCAGCCAACGCCATAGCCAGCACAAAGAACATTGCTACTCTTCTAATAATCTCACCCCATTAATCCTTTTAGGTTGTACTTAACTAAGTTTCAAATATATATATACTTTTTGGTGTTTTTTAATTGAAAATCATAGATTTATGGAGCTATTTTGGCTAGAAAATTTTGCATGGAATATGCTCGGCTAATAATATTCTGGCAATTGGCAGGAATTACCAATGTCGAAAAAGGTCAAATATATTGATACATCCGAGCAAACATACTGCAGGGACCCATTAAGTCAAAAGAGCATAAAAATTAGTCAGAGCAGAGACAAATCGCGCTCTTTATTAGATCTAATGCTGATAATATTCCGATAGTACTATTACAATTTAATGCCAACTTCTGGCGATCGGACGATAATCTGTACTGGATTTATGATGATGTTGGAGTTGGCCACAGCGCTTCCGCCCTCCATGGTATTGATGGCGCTGACGGATATATCATGAACATCTATATTTAAATAATTGCCTACTTTATCTCTTTTATTATCTGGCCCTTGGCCGCTAATGCTGTTTTCTTGCCATGGATTCTCTGCAGGATCTTCTTCATATTCGTCCGCATCAGTGCCGCTAACGCTTATCTCCTGGCGGTTTGAGTGCATTTCATCTTCAGGACTGGACTTTTGTGAATCCTTGAAGGTTACATCTCTCTGTATCTGGCGGTTCATCGCGGAAAGATCCTGCACAATTGCGTTTGGATGGCTGTTATCCATCAAAATATCCTCCTTTTTAGAAGCAACTGGCATACTGCCTGGCAGATTGGGATAAACATGCCGATCTTCCTGGCTGAACCAGGGAAAATTGACCGTCTCTGCACCTACTTTGAGAATGCCTAAAGGACTCTTCTGATGTTGCTGATCAACCAATTTATTGAGCTGTTCCTGGCTGCTGTGCAGCTCGGATGCAGCGACAGAAATTGTCAAAATGTTAATAAGTAGAAATCCCACCAGCATCAAGCCAGTGGGGTCGGTCGGTGTCTTCATTTCTGTCCTCTCAAGTTCGCAGTCAACAGCTACTGCTGATTGGCTACGATCTTGACATTATTGGTGGCTGCTGCGAATCCGAACGCCATAGCCTCCCTATTTCCAACTTTGATCTGATCTACGTTTACCTTGATGCAGCTGTCGAAACAGCTTCCATCCGGGCATGGTGTGCACTCGCCGGAATCCTGGTTCTTCTTGATCTCCAGGTTATTAGTGGCACTGGCTATTGGGGTCTTTTGCCACATGTTGCCAAATGCCAGGGCCTTGTCATTGCCCACTGTCAGAGTGTCAATATTGGTGTCTTGGGCTTCCGGGAATCTTATGAGGGATCCATCTGTCTCAAAAATCCCAGTTCCGAGGATATCCACACCGCCGGTTCCAGCTAAGCCATAGTCACCCTGAGCCATAGAAGGAAGGGATAATATGGCTATAGCCAATGCCATTACAACTCCTATTTTCTTGATAATCTCACCCCATACATTCTTTAATATAGACGGATGTTAGCATCTATAGTATTTATATTTTTTGGTAAGACATACAAACTAAGTTATGACCATAAGCTCATATGATTTCAAATATTACTTAAATGTAATGACTGAGTAGATCAAATAATAGTTATTTATGTCGCATTATCTGTATTAATATGTATTACTATTATATAAATTATAAGTCTAAGTTTTATAGATTATACAATTTAATCTCCCGCAAAATCACTCTTATAATTTAGGATGCGCTGAAACTTTTCAATATAAATAATAATAAAGTATAATTATTGACTAGCTTTCAGAAAATATCAGCTTGCGGATCTTCATAGTTGCCAGATCGACAATAGGAACCACCGCAGGCACAGGCTGGATGTTCATCTTCTTTTGAAAATCCGTCTGAGACTGCCATGTTCCGCTATTGATCACAGCCACTCCTTTGTACCTGGCTATCCCCACGGTATGAACGTGTCCGCAGTGCAGTATTGCTGGGGGACGGGATATGACATAATGGTCCTCATGCTCAGGAGCGATGGCAATTCGACTGCCGTAGATGGGGGCCAGATGCCGCCGTCTCAGCATCTCTATCATGGCCTTCTCGGGCTCTGCATAAGAGATGCCGGGCAGTCGCAGGACCAGATCATCAATGCTCCGCCCGTGGTAGATCAATACCGATATCCCGCTTAATGTCACCTGAGCGGGATTTCCCACAAAGAGCATATCCTTTCGGAAATAGCTCTGCACCTCTTCGGGAAGAGCGGGCTGCGGTTCCGCCTGGCGCACAATATCGTGATTGCCGGGGGCGATGATCACCTGTATGTCCTTTCGTATGCCGTTGAGCCACTGGGCAGCCGCTTTGTACTGGTCATAGATGTCCATGATCTCCAGATCTTTATCCTGGCCGGGATAGATGCCGATTCCGTCAACCAGATCTCCGGCGATCACTATGTACCGCACCTGAGACGCGAGGCCTGATGCATCGTCTGCCTCCCCGTTGATCCACTGCAAAAATCTCTGCCAGGCATCGGCCAGGAAGTATTTGCTGCCCACATGCAAATCCGAGAGCAGAAGCGCAGACCCGCTTCCGTTCTCCAGAGGGGCAGTCTGATTTGGCATATCCGGCCAGAGCAATGATTTGACAAAGAGCCTTCCGGTGCCATCGGATGTGCCGGTGACGCCTATGACTTCATCGGTGAGGATGAGGCCGGATTGCTCGTAGACCTCGGTTTCCTTCTGAATGATTGCCGTTATCATTCCTGTTGGGTCTTCCAGCTCGATTACCCGATTTCCTTTGCTGGTGGTCCTGACATCCATGACCATGCCGATCAGAGATACCTCTCGACCGGTTGTGCTCTTGCTGAGGGATTCGATTGGCCTGGAGTTGAGCCGTCGAGAGAGAATCTCCCTGATCTTTGAGTATCTGTCGCGAAAATAGTGCACGAAATCGTTGTACTCACCGACGCAAGTCGACCGACCGGTTATATCGCATTTCAGCATTGCAGATGCCTCCTGCGAGCATGGGGGTGATGAGTGAATCGGTGAGGGAGTAGATGCTGGAATAGTCGAGGGAATAGATGGCCTGATCGGCAAAGACGGCGAGGATGCCAGAGGCTTTGCAGATGGTGCCATCCTGGCGGCATTTGATTCAAGGTGGCATGATATCATGGATGGCCCGATCACCGCCACGGACCTGTCCGCATTGCGGATGATGCGCTGTAGCAGCTCTTCTTTGCTTCCTTGATAGCGGCAGATTATCTCCAATGCCGCAGGCTCCAGTTGATAGCCTTGCTCTGCTAACCTCTGCACTATATCCTGGCCAGCTCTGGGACGGCGGTCGTGCTGGGAGATCTGCGGCATCGAAAGGAGTATAAGGGCTACCAACTGATAAATCTGGTTGATGAAGATCATCGAGTGGTTTGACAATTTGCCTCTTCCGGGCCTGATCAAAGACATTATTTTTGTGGTTGTGGTGGTAGGTGGCATCTCCCTGCTATCTCAGCTCGTATTGGGCCTCTGGACGCCTATGGTCGCCGTAGAATCGGGAAGCATGGTCCCCAACCTCAACATTGGCGATATTGTGGTGGTTCAGGGGGCTTCGCGCACGGATGTGATTCCCTGGGACAAGGCCGAGAAGACCGGCTATACCGCCTTTAATAATCCGGGAGATGTCATACTGTACAGGCCCTATGGCAAAGCCAGCCTGAATCTTCTGGACCAGCTCAAGATGCTTATCGGATTTGCGCCGGACAAGGATAAGGCCACGCCAATCATTCATCGCGCCCTGCGTTATGTGAAAGAGGGCGAGGCTATGTGGGATGGCGGCCCCCTCGCGCCGTTTTCAGGATACATCACCAAGGGAGACCACAATGATGTGATCGACCAGATGGCCGGGCAGATCTTCGGCACAGCCAAAGCGTCATACCTCCAGGCCAACCGGGGCGATATCATGGATGTGGGTAGCGGCATATTTCTGGACAAGCAGACCGGTCTGCTCATCTATGAGACGAAAAACGGCACATTTGTCGGAGAAGGCATCAGCTTCCTCACGCCTGTAAAAGAGGAATGGGTCATAGGGGTAGCAAGAGCCAAGATCCCGCTGATTGGCTATGTCAGGCTTCTGCCCAACATCATCTTCGACGAGATCAAAAAACTGGTAAGCTAATTAATGGGGCGAACGTTGCTAGTGCTGCCAATGCGGCTAATGTTGCTAATCCTTCCTGGCTGAAATGGCAAAATGGTCCTGGTGAAAGGGCAAAAGGTCCAAGGCTGGCATGAGATCCAATCCCTCCAGGTTCTGTAATTTTTTAGTCTCATCTTGAAGGACTGATTGCGGGCAAGAGGTCACATCCACTGATCGCGTCTTCAGCATGAGGATGAGTTCTCCTCCCGGCTTCAAGTAGCGGATGCAGTTTCGGCAGGCTATTTCCGCTTGATTTCGTTGGGAGACATCCTGGTAGACCAGATCCACCGGCTCGAGAAGGGGCGCGTACTCCTCCGGCCGGGCAGCGTCTGCGAGAATGGGCACAATGTTATTGCGCCTCTCGCAGAGCCGGACCAGGTCGCGCATGGATCGGGGCGAGAACTCTACAGCATAGACCAGTCCGTCGCGAACAATATCGCCAACGTGACTGACTGTAGTGCCAGTTGCCGCTCCCAGATAGAGGACCTTCGCATCGCGAGCCAGTGCGGGCCGCATGCTGCGGGATTTGAGCAGGAGGGCGGCAAGCTTGGAGCGGAATGGATCCCAGAGCCTGTAGCCCTCCAAAATGCGCTCCCCGTAAACGGGTACAGCATCGTCCGATCTGGTCGCGAGCCTCTTCTGGCCCTCAATCTCCAGGGTGAAGACTCCGGGCGAAATTTCCTGCGAGATCACCTGCGAAATCATGTAATCTGGCCTGCTAGGCTGGTTAAGCTAAAGCTCCTTGCCCATAGAGGTCGTTGTCAGCTTGACGTGCTTTACGCCTTTTAGCGACATCATCTTCTCCGCGGCCTTTCTCACATCCTGACCCTCGCCACGCAGCACGATTACCTCCAGGCAGTTATCGTGGTCCAGGTGCACATGCAGGCTGGATTGGATGATTTCTCCCGCCTCATGTTGAATCTCAGTCAGGTTGTCCACCAGACCGCGTTGATTATGAGAATAGACAAGAGTTATGACTCCCACTCTCTCGCCCTGCACATCGCTCATCCATTCGTAATGGACGATATAGTTTCTTATGGCGTCTCTAATGCCCTCGGAGCGTGATGAATAACCGCGTTGCAGGATTATCTCATCAAACCTGGAGAGCAGCTTTTCCGGCAGAGAAACACCGATTCTCATTAATTCCTGTTCCATATATAATCTCGGCCAATATTCCATTGTTATTTAGTAATAAACTTAATGGAGAAAAAGAACCCTGAGAAAAAGAACCATAAAGGATTTCCCTGGGCAGCATGAGAAATCATGGTAATATGTCAGATATAGCTCTTATTGGTGAGAGGAACTTTCTCTATGAAAAGCTCTTCGAGGAATTGAGCGCGAGCTTTCAGTTTCTCTCTCCAGCCGTCCTGGGAAGCCCCTTTCTGCCCAGATACAAGATGGTCATGATTCCCACCGGTTTTGCCAATCCGGATTACTCCAAGGCGCTGCCGGCACTGGAGAGGATGAAATCCAATATCTCCGATTTTGTGCGGAAGGGCGGGATTCTGACCGTCTTCGGCCCGATGGTTCCCGAGCACAACTACAGCTGGTTGCCGCTGCCTCTGCGCTATGTCTGCGAGCTTTCTTCTCAGACCATCGCCCACACTGAGGATGAGTGCGCCTGTCTGCTCTGCACCAGCACGCCGGAGTGCGACGGATATCTGATTGCAGGAGAGGGCTTTGAGACCGTTCTGAAAGACGATAAAGCAAGGAGCATCCTGGTCAGAGGCAGCTATGGAGAGGGGCTGATTGTGGCCACATCGGTGCACGAGTTTCCTGCTGCTGAGTACATAAAGTGGGCACTGGGCCGCGCAAGGCCTGCCAAGCTTTGAGGTGATTGGCATCTCTGAGAAGGATATTGCTCTAAATGATGGAGAAGCAAACGATGGGGCCCCAAATGATGGCGCCCTAAATAATGAGGCCCTAAATGAGGGTCTTCCCCCCAAAAAGAAGAGCAAGCTGCGGGAGGAGATCGAGAGCATGCTCGCGGAGAAAGGACTCACGCTTGAAGAGAGGATTGCGGTTATGAGCATGGATTCCGGACAGACCTATTATTTCGATGATTATCCCCAGGCCCTGCAGTTTCTCAAGGGAAAAAAAGGGCGATGGTACCTGACGACGCCGGGAATCAAGCGCGCCTACCAAACCGGGAATAGAAAGCAGAAAATAGAAAATAAGAAACTGCCTTCCAGAGATGGGCATCTAGAATAGAGCTGCTCCAAAGGACATCTCTTCTGCCTCCATCAGTTCCCTCCAGGTGGACTTGCACTGGCAGTCCAGCTTTTGCAGCGGCGCGATATCCTGGGAGAGATCATGGGCTCGAATGGCCTCGGCTATGCTCTCGTCACAGGCGCCGCAGTTGTGCGGGCCGCGCCTGGTGCCTGCGCCCACCGGATCGCAGACGATGGGGCCGGGAACGCTCTTTAACACCTCGATGGCTGACCAGAGCCAGGGGGGCCGGTATTCGCCCCGCTCCCACATGCGCTCGACCACGGTATTGCGCTGCACATTGCAGAGGTTGAGTGACAGGATATCGGCATAGCTGCGGGCCGCACGTGCTGAGGCTATGGCGTCATTCATCGCCTGGCCTTCCGAGAGCAGGGGCGGCTTGAGGAGCAGGTAAGCCTTGATGCTGCCGCCCTGTCTGTGCACTATCTCCGAGGCATGCGCGAAGTCCTGGAAGGTGAAGCCCTTGCGGATGGCTTTGTCCCTGATGAGGTCGTTTGCGGTCTCAAGGCCTATGGCAAACTCCGTGGGAAGGCATCTCAGGCAGGTCTCGACCGTCTGTTCGGTCACATACTCCGGCCGGGTCTCGATGACCAGCTTCTTGATTGCGAGCCCCTCCAGCCTCTTGAGGATCTCGTCGCGAGCCTGCACCGGCATCTCGGCAGGGTCCAGGAAGCTGCCGCTGGTGTAGATCTTGACCACTGAGACCTCTGGGGAGGACCTTTCCAGGGCGCTCTCGAACTGGGCGATCAGGTCCGAGGCGGACGCGGGCGCACCCTCGCCTGCATAGCCGCACATTGTGCATCGGTTCCAGCGGCAGCCCACGGTGCGCAGGATCATGGTAAGCGACTGCGCGGGCTGCCCGTCCAGCAGGTCTTTGGAGCGCCAGACTGAGACCGGCCTGGTGAGGTCCAGCTCTCTATCCCTATCTGCTCTTGTTCTGGCCATTGCTTTATCCCATTTATCCCAGATACTGCAGGGCGCTGATGGCGGCAGAGGCGCCGCTGCCCACAGCGGTTGCGACCTGCAATCTTCCTCCAGTCAGGTCTCCGGCTGCGAAGATGCCCGGCATGCTTGTCTCCTGATTGAGCCGGTTGACCTTCACAAATCCGCCGGGCGTCATCTCCAGGCCCAGGGCCGTTGCCAGGTCGGTGTTGGGCTGCATGCCCATCTCCACGAAGACTCCGTCTGCTTTCAGGGAGCGAGGGGTGTTGCCCACCTTGTACTCCACGCTGGTGACGAACTGGTCGCCCAAGATCTCTGTGATCTCAGCGCCGAAGGTGGATGTGTAGTTGGTCAGCTTCTTGATGCGGTCCAGGTAGACCGGCTCGGCCACAAGCTTGTCTCGCGAGGAGAGCAGGTGGACCTTCTCTGCGATGTTTGCCAGGTAGAGGATGGCCCGGGCAGCTCCGTTGCCGTAGCCCACGATTGCCACAGCTTTACCCCGGAAGAGCGCTCCATCGCAATGCACGCAGTAGGAGACGCCCCGCGACGTCAGCTCCTTTTCGCCGGGAACGCCTATCGCTCGGTGGCTTGCGCCCATTGCCAGGATGACGGCTCTGGCCTCGTACTGCCAGTTTTCCGTCTTGAGGCGGAAGGTGTCGCGTAGAGGCACGATCTTCTCCACCTGGTCTTCTTGGTACTCTGCCCCGTACTTCTTGGCCTGGGCGAGCATCTTCTCCGAGAGCTCTATACCCTGGATGCCATCCGGAAAGCCGGGGTAGTTTTCATAGAGGCCGCCCATGGACTGCTGTGAGCTGTAAATGTTGCCCAGAACCAGCGTCTTTTTTCCGCCTCTCGCGCAGTACATGGCAGCGGTCAGCCCAGCCGGGCCAGCTCCTACTATGACGACATCATGCAAGCGAATATCACCTATAGAAAGCTCCTCTTCAAGGTAGATAAAGGGTATGTAGCTCCGGGCGCGCGCCCAGGGCGGGGCTTTTTGCCCGCAATGTTTTTAGACTAGAAGGTGATTGTAGGGGATGCTTCGTGAAACACGATAGCGCCGATAGTGTAGCGGTTATCACTAGGCGTTGCCAACGCCTAAACTCGGGTTCGAATCCCGATCGGCGCATAAAGTCGTTTTATAGCGCGATGGGTTTTTTAGCAGTGAATTTTATAGTGGCGTTTCGCTATTTTGGTGGTCTTCGTGTCGAGAGGCCCTGTCGCAAATCGATTTTATTGGTGGTATATGATAATCATCGTCAGAGGCGTATCCCTAACGCCTCTTTTTTCATCTCCCTTGCTATCTGCGTGGCCTCAGACCGGCTCATCTTCCGGCAGCTGCCCAGGTAGTACCTTGTGCAGCTTGTCGCCCTCCATCTAGCTCGCTATCCCGCGCCCGTATTTCATCTCGCTCTTTTTGTCTGCTTGACAATGCGGTCCTCCCACACGGTGATATCTTCCAGCCTGGCCATCTCCTCCAGCTCGCGGGCCAGCACCTTCAACCCGGTCGGCTTCTGCCTGCCTCTCTCCGACCAGCAGAGCCGTGCCTTCGATGCCTTCCGGGGCTCTGTTCTCTCTGGAAAGGTTGCTAGCTTTTTTCCTCAATTCCTTTGCTTCCTCCCTGGCCGGGCCGGAGGTGGTAGCGAGGGACGAGTGCTCTTGGTCAGCCAACTGCTCCTGATCTTGGTTTTCTCCCATTTCCTGACGCTTACTATTTCATCCTTTAGGACTCATGCGGTCGGTCGGACTGCTTGGCTAAGCTATATATCTCATTCAGATCAATTTTATCAATCATGAAAGTAATGCAGAGCAGTGGATCCAGCCATTTTATCGCTGAATCACAAGAAGAAATCAAGTTGGTTTGTGGTTCAGATACGGTTTCGCTAAACAAATTAATACTCCGCATTACAAAGCATGGAGCGCTCCCCAACTATAATGGCGAGATATATGCATGCAGTGATGCTGATGTATTTATTGTAAATGATGTGAAGAGAATGGGCAAGCAATTTGATGTCCTTTTAAAATCTGCTAATGCTAAATTGCCCTTTAAAAAAGTAAAATCGTGCTATGTCTCAGTTAGTTACTTCACTGGTGATCTGCCTTACCACGAGTTTCATTGCAATGGCGGTACCGAATGAGGTCCTCTCTTTTGGCAATCGAACCTTGCTAATCTGGATCGCCACCTGTAATAAGTGGATTTGCTACTGTAAAAATTTGTGAGTGGCGCCAGGTATATAAAGGTAGCGTGTAGTATTTATAGACCGTTGATTGTGTGGCAGACCACTGGCCGGAGGTGCATAGCGTGATAGAAATTGATGTTGCTGCGATATTCCGAGAAGTAATAAAAGATGCGGGTAAAGACTTAGCTGCACGCGAACTCGCAGATGAGGATCAACTGTGCTATGGCGCCTTGACAGAAAACGATCTTAAAAAGGTATATAATATATAATATTTATGTCAGCTTCAAGCTGTATAGTTTATCCTTTTGACTCAGAACAAGTGAATATTGCTTTCGGTAAGAGCAATCATGCTGATTATTTGCGTGGTTACTTTAGGACTTTAAAAGCTGAAACTTGTGTTATTGAAAAAAATTATATCGATAAGGATTTTACAATAGATTATCAGAAGTTTTATTGTAGGACATTTAATAAGCCTAAACGAGAAACAACAAGGATACATGTCTTCTCAAGCAATTTCAACGAAACGAGGTTTTTTGATTCAATTCGTCTGAATAAAGCAGATAATAACGAAATATCATATTTAATTGATTCTTATCTCGGCTTTGTTGTCATGAGGCCTATCGAAGATAAAGCCAAAAACTTTATTGTCGGTCGGACATTGGTTAAAACATATCCCCCTAATGAGAGAGATATAACGCGGGTTTTTGTCACAGAAACATATCCTTCGTCTCTTTTCGGAGTTCCATTAAAAATTAAGTCCTTGCCCTTTCAAGCAAAGGATAGAGGTGTAAGTGCATGTGCTACCGTGGCTCTCTGGGCTGCACTGCATCCTTTGAAAGACACGTTTGATTTACCAAGGCACTCTCCAGCCGAGATTACTGAGATGGCAACATCATTCCCCAGTTCTAATCGTAGATTTCCTTCAACGGGATTGACCTCAGAGCAAATGATGAATTATATTAATCTATTAGGCCTTGATGTTGAGATAATTAAGCCAAAGGACGATGATGCAATTCATACCGCTGTGAAAGCTTATCTGTTCGCAGGTCTACCCATTCTGGCATCACTCAAAATGACGGAAAATAGCGAAAAAAAGGAAAAAACTGAAGAGGATTTTTTAGATAAAAGGCATGCGGTAGCCATAAGCGGCTACCAGATGGATAACGGCAGATGCATTAGAGAGCTATATGTTCATGATGACGCATTCGGCCCATATTGCAAGGTCGAGCCAGATGGTAATTTTTTAACCTGGAAGTATGATTGGGCGCCAAGGGGGTACAAGGTAAAACTCGAAGATTTGAGGATTCCGATATATCCCAAAGTAAGAACAACATTTTATCATATGTTCGACGAATATTTAAATCAGAGGAAAAAATGGGAAGAAAAAGTAAATCACGAACTTGAAGCAATGCTCAGTCGAACGCAAAGAAAGGCCGAAGCTGAAAAGGAAGCAATAATAAAAGAGATATCAAACTCATTTAAACTTGAATTGATCTTGACTTCTAATAGAGCTTATAAAGCATTCTTATTAGGAAATTCGATTAAAGATAAGAATGAGTTGCTAACAAAACTTCTACCCAGATTTATATGGGTTATGAGGCTTTATTATAAATTTGAACCTATCCAAGATTCAATTTTCGATAGCACGTCAATATATGCAGAACCGTTGGGTGATGTTGACTACCAATCGAAGAATTCAATATTTCGTAAAGAATAATTAAATCCCCGACTGCGGTATGAACGCCAGGTACGCCTCTTTCAGCTCCTTGATGTCTATGCTTTTAGGTCTCTACAAATGAATCCGCTACCTGTAGAGTCCTAAAAGCTTGGCATTTATATACTCAAGCACTTGCCGGAGGTATGGGCAAAGGCAGAGCAAACAAAGTTTTAAAGCTGACTCCTGCCAAGGTTAAATACATAATTCGAGAGAAAACCAATAACATCAGCTCTAAAATCATTGCAGCAGATACGAAAGTTAGCATCCGAACGGTAAATCGCGTCTGGAGTCACTGGATGAAAAACAAGGAGCCATGGGCGCCAAAAAAATTTGGGCGTCCAACGAAGAGTCTTGGCGAATCGGATATTCAGCTAATCCTGAAAATCCACAAAGAGCAAAATTCCGGAGCAAGGCGCATCGAGAAGATCATCAAGCAAAAATATGGCAAACACATACCGCATAATGCAATCCATCATGTCCTTCTTGAGAACGGCTTGGCCAATGAGGAAAAACAAAAGAAGAAACGCAGGAAGCCCTGGATCAGATATGAGCGAAAACATAGCCTCACTGCAGTTCATCTTGATTGGCACACCAGTCGATTCAATGGCAAAGAGGTCTGTGTAGTTCTCGACGATAGCTCCCGATTCATTCTTGCTGGCGGAGAATTTCAAGATGCAACTTCCGATAACAGCATCGATCTTGTTAGAAAGGCGCTTGAAGATTACGGGCAGATCCGGATGATCAAAGAGGTGATCACCGATCATGGCTCGCAATTTTTTGCCAACAAGACAGACAAGAATGGGGAATCTGAGAGTGCTTTCGGCCAATTCCTGGCGAAGAACGAGATTAAACACATCTTGGCCCGCGTCAAGCACCCTCAGACAAATGGAAAAATCGAAAAATGGTACCATACTTACGAGAAAAGCAGAAAATTATTCGATGATTTTGACAAATTTTTGAATTGGTATAATTCAATAAGATACCATGAGAGCCTTGACGAAAAGCATTATCTGCAGACGCCAGAAGATGCATTTTGGTCGAGATTGCCAAATGGCTGCAAGCTTAACTTATTCCTGTCTAGAATGGAGGGCGATTTATATGTTGCGGGGTAAATTTAAACGAAATCGCGGGGTATATAAATGCCATACTTTCGGGACTCTACAAATGAATCCGCTACCCGATAAGATGATAAATGTTCATATAATCTAAGAAAATGCGCTCTCTATTCATAATTCTCCTCAATTAACTAAATATATCCTCGCGAGACAGCTCCTATCAGGAGGTTGATACCATATGCCCTATTGAAGTCTATACCACAGTTGCCTTGAATGTGTCTATTATCCTCCAAAAGCGAAATTGCAGATCTCCCAAGTCGTAGAACACCCGGCAAATGCGCCTGTCCTACAATAGCTCTCAAAGGTCGGCAGATGTCTCCTGTGACATCTCCTCGCACCGCAAAGGTGCTGCCGGCCTTTGCCACAGCTATTCATTGCGGTCTACTGCTTACTACTATCTCGGTCAGAATGCTTTCCGATCTCAGAAGCGAGCACGAACAACTCCCGGGTCTATGATCTCGCTCTTCAGATTGCAGATGGCGGCAATCTTCCGGCTCTTGATGATTTCCGGGAACACGGTCTCATTTTCCAGTTCGCTATCGCCGTACCAGCCGACCTCGATTATCCCTTCTTCCTTCGCGGGAGCCGTGCAGGATGCAGCGCCATCAATATAGTCGCACAGGTACCAGACCTTCACCATCTGGTATCGGCTGGCCCTCAAGTTCTCAATCATCACTGGCCATCTGGCAGCGCATTTCACCCCAGTCTCCTCTGCTATCTCCCTCTCGGCAGCGGACGCCAGCGACTCGCAGTCTTCGATCGCCCCTCCTGGGGCAACAAGGTAGGTACCTTTTTCGTCTCGATACCTGACCAGCAGCACCCTGCCATCCCTGATGACGATCCCACCGGCGGCAATTCTGTGCGCAATTGTCATCTCATGCTTCTCCCCATATGCACACATACTCCGATGTCATGCGCATCGGTCCTTTGCGCAGGTCCTCCTCAAGAAGCCGAAGACCCTTTTCGAACTGAAGATCATCTATTAGCTGAAGGCAGGAAAACGTCCTCTCCCTAAAGGGCGTGGCATCGGAGGTAAGCGATGTATTCTTGATCTGGAGTATGCATCGGCTATGGCATCGTAATCCGTCTTGATCATCTACGCCAACTTTCTCGCTTTTATGCACATGAACAGGGGGAATTTCATCAGTCTCTCGTATTTTTCGACGTTAAAGGCACGAAAATCCTCAGTGGGCTTAGGCTCCAGCACGGTCTCAATCACAAATCCGTTTTTCGATAATGCCTCGCAGATAGTGCCCAGACTGTGGTAATAGCCGGGCATGAGCACTCTTTTTCCAAATCCAGTCCAATAGCAGCTTATTTCTTGGGTTTCAAAATAGTTGTCCAATTTAAAAAATTGATATGAGGAAAATGGATGATCTGTAGAGAAGATAAACCAGCCTCCTTTGCGAAGGAGCCTGTGAAACTCAGCGAAGAGCGCCTTTTGGTCGCGCACATATCCAACTGCCAGAGTGCTCAGAATCCCATCAAACGAGCTGCTATCGAGAAAAGGCAGGCCATCTTCCATATTTGCGTGGTAGCATATTGCTCGATTCTCAGTCCGTTGGCGGGCGTGCGAGAGCATCTTTTCGCTTGCATCTATTGACACAACCTGTGCTCCCCGATCAAGAAGCCACTTTGAGTATACACCAGGGCCGCATCCCGCGTCCAAAATCTTCTTCCCATCTACCTCTTCTATGAGAGACATGGTCGCAGGGCGTTCGTAATAGGCATTGTGGGGCTTTGTATCAGCCTGAGCTGCATATGCATCGGCCAATTCGTCGTATGCATCATTGGAAATTGAATGTCTCATGTGGAACCTCGGTCCAATGATAACTAATCAGAACATGTATATTTAAACATCGATGTGGCATTCAAGGGCCTCTTATCGAAGTGCATGAATAATACCTCTGTCTGATTATTGTCAAATTATTGCAGTCTGCAAAAATCAGGAGACCGGTGAATGGACAAAGAAGGAGAAAGGAGCGTTGAGGAGCTCACATTAAGAATTTCTGGCAATTTTCCGCACAACCCCGGACCCATCACGCAGTCAACATACAAGGCTTATAAAAAATCGGTTATAAATGCTGACTTGTTGGATTTTTCTGGATTTAATTGTGTTTCAGGACCGACCATCAAGGTGAGCGGTGATAATGTGATTATGACTGCTTCGTTTCAGGCCCAGAGGTTGTTATAGCAGCAGTCAGGTACGGATTTATCCTGATTTGGACAGAGAGACTGTCGGACATATGCATGTAAGCTATGCTATTGCGAATATGGTGGGATGAGAATGGATGAGAACGATAAATGCGAAAACCTTTAGGTTTAGTTTTCTCGCAGGGCTCTTGGCATTCTGTCTGGATATGATTCTATCCGGCCAAGCTCGAAAAGAGCATGGCCTGGATAATTTTTTCTCATGCCTCGTTGTGAGGCTGCGAGCATGTCTCGACCACTTTTCCGGAAGGGTCGCTCCTTGAAGGACTTGCTTCACTCTATGGGAACGTGGGCGTTGTCATGCCGGGCATGCCAGTCGAACTGGGCATAGTTGGAGTGCTCATGCCGCTGCCGCTCATGTCGCCACCGTATGACGGGGTTGATGAGGGCATCGACGCAGTAGATGCCGGAGCCTGGACAGGCGTAATGCTGCTGGTGCTATTGGTGCTGTTAGTGCTATTTGTGCTGGTCAAATTGCCGGCGCCGCCGATCTGTGGCATATTCACAGAAATGTCTGCGGGAATCTGCACAGACACATTCCTGGAGACAGTCTGCATCGACATCTCCTGCATTCCTCCGTTCTTGCGTGATACGGCAAGCGAAGGCGATCCAGTCCCGCCGAAGTTTCCGGAGAGGTCCATGGAGACGGCGTCGTCCGTCCTCAGCATCAGATCGAGGCTCTTAAAGGTGGATGTCGTCCCGCTCGTCGGGTCCAGAGAGGTCATGAGCATCTGCAGCGTTCCCGGCTTGAGATTGCCAAGTGTGCTCATGCTGAACGCTCCCAGAGACGGGTCCAGGGAGATATTGATCCTTCCTGATGGATCGATCACCAGGCCGCTAAGGGTGATTCTTTGAAGATCGGTGTCAATGGAGATAGTCGGGGACAGATGGCTGCTGCTGCTCAGGCTGACGTTGTAGGCCTCATTCTCTGAGAAGAGGTCCATGCTCTGATTCTGGCCCTGCCCCAGATTGGCAACAGATGCTGCCATGGCAAATCCGGGCGCGATGATGGTCGTATTCGCCTGGTTTTTCTCGCTGCTGTTGGCAGTGCTGTTGATATCAATGGACAGGTGTGAGTCGTTAATCAGATTCAGTGGCAGTAGGATGACCGGCGGATAAGAGCCTCCTATCCCCTTCAGTCCGAATTTAAGGACTCTGATCTCAGCACCCATGATCTCATTTACGGTCTCGCCCGAGTCCAGGATGCCTGCTCTCTGGCCGTTTTCATCTGTAACCAGGGTGCGGGCTTTTCCGCTCTGCCATATCTGGATGCTCTTTGTGCCCTGTCCTGCCTCTGGGCTGGCGCTGCCGCCTGCGGCGCTCTTATCATCGCAGAAGTCGCATTCCTGCCTTCCTAACCGGGTGGAGAGGGAGACGATCTCCAGATTGTTTGTGCTGGCGTTGCCGGAATATAGGCTGTCCGGCTCATCCGGATTTGCCGAAGCCAGGTAGCTCCAGGAGTTGTTGATCGTATCCACCTCCACGAACCTGCTGTCCTTGGGCCAGTTATTATCATATACCATAATGTGGGCAGTGCCGTTGCCCATATCCTCAACCGCATAGGGCGTAATGGCATGGCCGCCGCTGCCATCGGGCAGATAGATGCCCATTACCCACCATTCCCTGGCGCTCGATCCATTGGCGAAAGCTGCCTCCAGGATATCCAGCACCGAATTGGGGGAGTCTAGGACCTTCTTGGACCCTCCGGGCCTCGTGACCTGAGTGGTCCACCAGTAGCCGATCTCGCGCTGTAGCAGTACATCTTGCAGAGATAGATCGATGACCTTGTTGCCGCCGAAGATGCCTGGGTTCGTCTCATTGTAGTACATAAGGCTGGATAGGACGGCAATGCCTTCGCAGTGACCGTTCTTCATGGCGGCTATGGCCTGGTTCATCCATCTCTCAGCCGGATAGGTGAGAATGCACTTGCCGCTCTCATTGCTGGCGCAGACTCTGTCGCCGAACATGCGCTGCAGCTCCGCCGCGGTGAGGTCGACGGTCACCGGATCGTCGCCATAGTTTTGAAAGCTGAATCCATCGATATTAGGACGGAAACCACTATCGTTTATCGCTGCTCCTTCCAGAGAGATGGTGCTGTTGTTCTCTGCTCCTGCTGCACAAAAGATGGTCGCAGATAGTGATAATAGTGATAATACTGCTATTGTTGTAAGATATTGCTGCTTCATAGTCGCCCTGCCCACACCGGATTGGAAATTGCCAATTGGTTTCGTTTCGTTTTTTGCATTCGGGACTTATACATCTTTTGCCGCAAAATGATCGCAAAACTTATATTATGGCCGGGGGATGGGAAAGAAAAACGGAACGGACATAGAAGAGGGGGTTTAGATATGAAGAAAATATTAGCAATAACATCAATAATCCTGCTGGTCGCCGTATCTGTCCTGGGTTTTGCTTTCGCAGATGAACAGGCGGCAGCCAATGATTCAATCAACGCTTCCCAGATAAATGGGACGGTGAATGCAACGCTGAACAATGCAACACTGGAAAATAGTACTCTTCTCAATGAGACCATTGGGAATGCTACCGCATCCGAGAATGATGCTAACCCATTTGCTGATGCCAAGAACCGCAAGCCCAGCGTGAGATAAGCTTTTTATTTTTTATATTTTAAAATTTAAAACCTTGGAATTTTAAGATTTAAATGTTTTAATTATTTTAATTAACATCAAGAATATCAGTTTTATCAAAATAGCCTCATCAGCTCTTCCGCTATGATTTTATAGCCCGCCTCATTGGGATGATCCAGCCCTGAGAGTATCAATCTTCCCAGGGGTGTTCCCGCGTTAACGGCACGCATCCAGGCCCCATAGACATTGACAAAGCCGACATCCATCTCCTTGGCAACTCTGTGCACCGTTTGATAGTAGTCCAGTACCATTCTGTCGTAGGGCGGCGTCTCCAGGGGCTGGGAGGAGAGAAGCAGTATCTCCGAATCCGGGCCAGAGCGGATTGCTCGCACCATCTCCACGAAGTTCATCTCAAACTCCTCCAGACCCAGGCCCAGGGCGCAATCATTGATGCCGAAGTTGATGGTGACCAGGTCCGGCTCGTAGGAGAGGACCGACCAGTCCAGCCTGGCCAGGCCATCCATGCTCGTGTCCCCGGAATTGCCGGAGTTGATCATCTCCACCACCGCCTCAGGATACTTTCTCCCGAGAAATTCCTTCCAAAAGGAGGGAAATCCGCGCCGCACGCAGTATCCGGCGGTGATGGAGTCGCCAAAGGCGACAATGGTCACATTGCAGCCGCTCTCCAGGCTCGCCCTGGTCTTTTCTGCGAATTTTCTCTGCCCTTCGTCCATTGGAGAATCCATAGAATATGCTCTTTATTCAGCGGGCTATTGTACCTTTGCCCCTGGCTGCGGCTTTCACCGCGGCCTTCATGTCGCGGATCAATTGCTCCAGCCGCTCTATCTCGCCCCTGGCTATCAGGTCCACGCAGACCGAACCGACAATGGCGCCGTCTGCTCCCGCGGCGATAACCTCTGCCGCCTGTTCCGGTGTGGAGATGCCAAATCCCACTGCTTTGGGCTTGCTTCCCGGAACGCGAGCGATGAGCTCGTGTGTGCTCTGCAGCAGATCGCTTCTCGCGCCGGTGACGCCAGTTCTGGCCACCAGATAGAGAAATCCTGACGTATTTTCTTCAATCATCTTCAGGCGCTCTGCCGGGGTATTGGGTGCCGCCAGGAAGATCAGGTCCACTCCAGACTTTGTACATGCCTTGAGAAGAGGTCCCGCTTCCTCAGGAGGCAGGTCCGGCACAATCATGCCAGTAATACCAGCCCGGGCGCAATCCTCGGCGAACCTGTCCAGGCCGCGGGCATAGACCATATTGTAGTAGCCCATGAAGACCTTTGGAGCAGGAACGTCCGCTTGAGCCGCTGCATGGAAGTAGACATCGGTGTTCATCCCGCAGGCGATAGCCCTTTGGGCAGCCGCCTGGATGGTGGGACCGTCTGCGATGGGATCGGAGTGGGGCAGCCCCAGCTCAATGATGTCCGCTCCCGCCGCATAAAGCTTTTTTACCAGGTCGGGCGTGGCCGCGGGCGTTGGGTCCCCTGCGCAGATGTAAACGATGAGCAGGGGCGCCTTTTCGAATGCCTCAGATATTTTCATAATCTATCACCGTTGCCAGATCTTTGTCGCCTCTTCCCGAGATGTTGATGATCGCCAGATCGCCCAGTGCCTGCGGCTCCTCCAGAGCATAGCCCACCGCATGAGCCGACTCGAGGGCGGGAATGATGCCCTCCAGCTTTGACAGGGCGTGAAAGCCCTTCATTGCCGTTTTATCATCTGCCATCTTGGTCAGGACCCGTCCCTTCTCAGCGAGGTACGCCAGCTCCGGGCCAACGCCGGGATAGTCGAGGCCAGCCGCTACTGAATAGGACTCCAGAATCTGGCCGTAGGGATCCTGCAGAATCTTGGTGAGGGCTCCGTGCAAAATGCCGTCCGTGCCCAGGCCCAGGCTCGCTCCATGATCGGCGATTTTGTCTGTCTTGCCAGTGCCGCGGCCACCGGCCTCTACCGCCAGAAGCCGCACCTCTTTGTCCTCCAGGAAGGGGGCGAATATGCCCATGGCATTGCTTCCTCCGCCCACGCAGGCGGTGATGCTGTCAGGCAGACGGCCTTCCGCCTGCATTATCTGCCGGCGGGCTTCTCTGCCTATGACGCTCTGAAAGTCCCGCACCATGCTGGGAAAGGGATGAGCCCCGGCAGCTGTGCCCAGCAGATAATGAGTGTGATCGAAGCTTGATGCCCAGTCCCGCATCGCCTCGTTGATGGCATCCTTCAGCGTCCGGGAGCCGGATCTCACCGGTATGACCTGTGCGCCCATAAGCTGCATGCGGTAGACATTCATCTTCTGCCTCTCGATGTCTACCTCCCCCATGTAGATCTGGGTCTCAAAGCCCAGATTGGCTCCCACAATAGCCGTCGCCACCCCGTGCTGGCCTGCGCCGGTCTCTGCTATCAGCCTGGTCTTGCCCATCCTCTTGGCTACCAGAGCCTGGCCCAGGGTATTGTTGAGCTTGTGCGCCCCGCCGTGCACCAGGTCCTCTCTCTTCAGGTAGACCCTGCGGCCGAGCTTGTGGCTGAGGTTCTTGGCATGGTAGAGGGGCGTCGGCCTGCCTGCAAAGTTTTTCATGGCCTGCTTTAGCTCCTCTTTGAAATCGTCGCTCTTCATCAGGCGATAGTAGGCCTCGGCCAGCTGCACAAGGGGCGTCACCAGCGTCTCTGGGACAAAGAGGCCTCCGTACCTACCGAATTTGACTGCAAATGCATCAGATGTTTGAGTTTGCAAAGGATCACCGGCTCGTATGTACTTCAAATGTACTAAGTAATACTATGATGTATGAAAAAGTACATTCATGATTGTATTTAAACTTTATCGCAGCAGCGCCAGCAGCCTTAGCTCAGATCCGGCGGCAGCTCTCCGGTCAGGCACTCAATCCTTTTCTGTGCGCTCTCCAGGCGAGAATTGCAGAGCTTGACAAGGGTCATGCCCTTCTCATAAAGGTCCAGGCTCTCCTCCAGGGTCATCTTCCCCTCTTCGAGCAGCTGCACAATCTCCTCCAGGCTGTCCAGAGCCTCTTCCAGGCCCATACCTTCCTTCTTCATGCAGTTTCCTCTTCGTCATCCCTGCATTCCAGCACCCGGCAGCGCAGCCTTCCCTTCCAGAGAATCAGCTCAATCTCCTCGCCCGGCCGGGCGTCCTCGGATTGCAGTATCAGGCCCTTCCCGGTGCGGGCGATGGCGTAGCCCCGCTTCAGGGTGGCCAGCGGGCCTACGGCCAGCAGCCGTCCCTCAGCCACCTCCAGACGGCTCAGTAGGTCGCTCATCTTTTTATCCTGGGCGGCGTCCAGGCCTTGGCTGAGGTAGTCCAGCCTCTGACGGGCGTCCCGCGCCAGAGAATACATCTTTTTGGCGGAAATGTTCTGCTGGATGTACTCCAGGCGCTCCTCTTTTCGCTCCAATGCAGTCCAGAGGGCGCGCATGATCCTCACCTGGGCAGTGCGTAGATCCTCTTTGACCTTTTCCACATCAGGAACCGCAAGCTTAGCTGCGGCGGTAGGCGTCGCTGCCCGCACGTCTGCCACAAAATCGGCAATGGTTACATCAGTCTCATGCCCCACCGCAGAGATGACCGGCACATCGCAGTCGAAGATCGCCCGGGCTACGATCTCGGAGTTAAAGCACCACAGATCTTCAGTCGATCCGCCTCCCCGGCAGACGACGATTACATCCGCTTTGCCCCGCAGGGCCGCTATCGCGAAAGCGACGCTCTCCTCGGCTCCATCTCCCTGCACCTGGGCGGGAGAGAGGATGATTCTCGCAGGATAGGAGCCCAGCGTGCGCAGGACATCTCGCAGCGCTGCGCCCTGGGGAGAGGTGACGATGCCGATCCTCTCCGGGTACAGAGGCAGCGGCCTCTTTCGCTCCTGGGCAAAGAGCCCCTCCGCTGCCAGCTTCTTCTTTAGCGCCTCCCGTTGCAGATGCCGAAATCCCAGACCCTCATCCTGCCGGATGGCGCGGGCAATGAGCTGCACCCTGCCCTGGGGCCTGTAGACGGCAACGTCTCCGAAGACCATCACATTCTTGCCGTCCTTCAGCTCAAAATTCAGGGAGAGTCCGTTGCCCCTGAATAGAACGCAGGAGATGGCTGAGCCCTGATCTTTGATGGTAAAATATCTGTGTCCCGAGCGGTGATGCACGTAGTTTGAGACCTCGCCTCGCGCCCAGAGGTCATGCAGGCGGGGATCATTCTCCAGCCGGTCTGCTATCCTCTGATTCAGCTCGGTGACGGTGAATATCTGGGTCAAAGCAATGTTATTTTATCTGGCCCGATATTTAAAAGCAATTCCCGTGTGGCGCGAAAGTAAATGAAGAGAAAAAAGTGCAAATGCGGGCGGATAAAGCCCGCAGACGACCTCAGAAGTTATCCAGGGTTCCCATTCCTTCATCGGTGGTCGTCAAGCCGAATTCGTCTGCTGGAGGCTGCCAGTCTCCTCCATATCTTTGCGTCCTCGCAGGCTGATCCGAGCCGCCCACCACGACCGAGGCGCTCACATCGGTGCTGACCGATCCGGACCCGTTCAGGCTGTAGGCCTGCAAATGAGCCTGATTGGTGTAGGCTCCATTTCTCTTTGCCTGGGCGCTGTAGGTTATGGTCTTGATCTCGCCTGGCTGGACCCCTGTCAGTGTCCAGGTTGTCTGATCAGCGCTGTAATCAGACGGGTCCAGGGAATAGGTGATGATGGACAGGTCGGGCGGCATGTAATCGACTACCTGGACGGCCATAGTGCTGCTCCCGGCATTCTTGAAGCTGATCTTGTAGTGGATCAGAGTGGGATCCGCCGGGTCCAGCGTCGCGGTCTTCTCAGCCAGAAGCTGCGGCTGGCAGCATGGCAGCCCTGCTCTTTCCAGGGCAGAGATGTTCCTGCCTACAGCCAGGCCGCTGCTGTGCCATCCTGTGGCCTCCACCACGTTCACCAGATCTCCTGCCTCTTCTGTGACATTCAGCCGCAGTTTGATGGTGTTGGTGCTTCCTATGCCCAGGGAGACAATGGTCCAGTTGGCGTATTCTGCCGTCTGCTCAGTCGGTCGCAGCGATGAGTCGATGAACTGGGTGCCCGCCGGGAAGGTGTCGCGGACCTCGATCGGTCCTAGCGATCGGCTGCCGTCATTGATCATGGTTATGGTGTACTCGGCAATGGTTGCATTCACCTTCTTGACCAATCCGTATGTCAGGCGGCCGTCTTTCCATACGGTGATATGAGGCGCATCGTACCTGGAAACGCCAGTCAGTGCCGTCTTCCGGATGATCTTAAACTCGCCTGCATACTGCTCATCCATGTCGATCCGCTCCGGAGTGCTCTCAGAGCCACTGCTCTTATCGGCGAGCTTTGTGCCGGATCCATCCTTGCCGCTCTCCAGGAGCGTCCGGAAGCGAGCCTGTCCCTTGAATTGGGCATCGGTATTCATCTCGCTGAGGCCTTTGATCTCTGTCGTCTTGTTGAGTGAGTTCAGACTGGTAAACTCCTGGCCGATGTAGCTTTTGAGCGTTGAGTCCACACCAGCGATGCAGCTCTTATTGGTCAGTCCTCCGCCTCGAAGCTGGGCGTTTCCGCTCTTGGTGAACATTCCCTCATTCCATTTCATGGATTGGTTTATGGCCAGCCGCGGCGTGTAGTTGAAGCTGGACGGCTCGTAGGCCAGCTTTATGTCCTTGGCCATATAGTTAGAGCCGCTTACTACCTGCTCTTGCACATCGTAGCCACCCGTGCCGTACTCATAGGTGCCCTGGCTCGCGCGGACCGTCTTGGCTGCAAAGACCGTACCATTGCCCTGCACGGAGCGGTTGGTCATAACGTTATTTCCGTATTCGTCCGCATATTCGCTGATGTTGAAGCGTCCTGTGTAATCCTCACGCGATTCGAAGACCGGCTTTTCAAAGGGCTTTACGTCATCGGTCTCTTTCTTGAGAATGCCGATGTGTCCCGCTCCCTCGAATTTTACGTCGGTCTTCATAGTGCTGCCGTTCTCGCTCATCTTGAGGCTCTGGTTTCTCTCGATGCTCGTGGCATAGCGATAGGATTCCCTGACTGACGCCTTGGAGATCTCGTTCTTGCCCCTTATATCCTCAGTCCATCGGTCCTTGTAGACTATCGTTCTGTTGTTCGGCAGCTTGAAGCTGGATGGCTTGTGGGTGGCGGATAAGCTGGTGATGGACTCTGTGGTTCGGTTTTCTGTAATAAGCCGGGAGATATGCTCGGTCTGGTAGTTGCCGCTGCCGCTCTCCCGGACGCTTATCACTGTGCCCGGTTTATCATCCAGAGTTATGGTTGAGGATGTGCCTATCGAGCCGGTCTCGCTTGATGCTATTTTTGCCTGGTTGGTGAGGCTAATGGGCTGTGGCCTGGTGTCCATGTCATTGTGCACTCTTACGAATCCCTCTCCCGTTACGCTCTGCTGCATGTTGAAGGTGAGATTGGCCCTCTCCGGCATGAGCAGGGTTACGTCAATATAACCGGATTGTTCGGGCTTCAGCGTTCCTATGGTCCAGACGCTGTTGTTGCTCTGATCGGGCGCAATGCTTGCGTAGAGGAAGATGCTGCCTTTGGGATATAACTCGGTCAGAACCACATTATGAAGGTCTACATTGCCCTCATTGGAATAAGTGATTCTGAACACCGCTTCTCCTCCGGAAGCTACCGATTTTGTAAGGCAGGTCTTGGCCAGATTGAGGATTGGGTTCGGCTTAATGATTGGGTATTCCTTAGTGTATACTCCTGCATCCAGGCTCAGGTCCGTCTGGCCCAAATCGATCTGGAATACAGCAGTTTTGCCGCTGGAATCCGGATTGCTGTCCTTGTCTGCGTCGGTGCCCTGGTTTTGCCCGGTGAATTCGAATCCGTCCGGCAATCCGAATATCAGGTAGTACTGGCCGGGTGATACCCTGAACAGGTACTTTCCATTCTCATCGGTGGCGGTGCTGCCGACTTCTTTTCCATCCGGGGAATAGAGAGTCACTTTTACGCCTGATATCCCGGGTTCGCCATCATCCTGGATGCCGTCTTTGTTGTTATCGACCCATACAAAGTCGCCCAGTGCAGTGGTGATTATCGGGTCTTGCTTTGTGTATACTCCTGCATCCAGGCTCAGGTCCGTCTGGCCCGAATTGATCTGGAATGTGGCAGTCTTGCCGCTGGAATCCGGATTGCTGTCCTTGTCTGCGTCTGTGCCCTGGTTTTGCTTTGTGAATTCAAAACCGTCCGGCAAACCGAATATCAGGTAGTACTGGCCGGGTGAGACATCGAACAGGTACTTTCCATTCTCATCGGTGGCGGTGCTGCCGACTTCTTTTCCATCCTGGGAATAAAGAGTCACTTTTACGTCTACTATCCCAGGTTCGCCATCATCCTGGATGCCGTCTTTGTCGTAATCGACCCATACAAAGTCGCCCAGCGCAGTCTTATCATTCAGCCCTGCATCCCGGCTCATATCGCTCGCACCGGAGGGCAGGTTGAAGACATCCGTCCTGCCGTCCGAGTCTGCATCGCTGTCCTGATTGTCGTCAGCTCCCTGGTCAATGGGGCTATAGTGGTATCCATCAGGAGCATGGAAGAGCAGATAATAGTCGCCAGGAGCAAGCTGCACAAATATGTAATGTCCGCTGCCATCAGTGGTTGTGCTTGCTGCCAGTGTACCGTCTGACCTGTAAAGCAGAACCAGTACATTCGGAATTCCTGCTTCTCCATCCTGGCGGATGCCATCTGAGTTAGAGTCGTACCAGACAAAGTCGCCCAGAGACGCCGGCATTGTCAGACCGGCATCGATAGTGGGATCATTCCTGCCCGTTGTCAGGGTTACAGAAGCAGTCCTGCCGCTTGAGTCGGCGTTGCTGTCCTTTGCTGGATCGCTTCCCTGGCCCGGTATGGTGAAGTCGTAGCCTTGCGGCGGGCTGAAGATCAGATAGTATGCTCCCGCGTCAAGTTCTGTGAATTCGTAGCGGCCGTTTGCATCTGTGGATGCGGTCTTTACCAGCGTCCCATCCGAGAGGTAGAGGTTCACGACGACTCCGGCTACGCCCGGCTCATTTTGATCCTGCAACCCGTTGCCGTTTATGTCGAGCCATACTGTGTCCCCTAAAGATGCCAGTCCGAAGAGTCCGGCGTCCCAGGAAGGATCGTTCTGGCCGGATACGAGGATGATCGGGCCGGTCAGGCCGGCGTCATTCGTATCGCTGTCAAGCAGTCTATCCCCTGCATCCTTGGGGCTGAATTTGAAGCCCGCAGGAGCCAGGAACTTGAGTGAATAGCTGCCCGGCTGAAGGTCTGTGAAGCCATAGTGGCCGTTAGCATCGGTGGATGTTGTCTCTATCAGATTGCCAGCGGCATCATAAAGCTGCACCGAAACGCCCGGTATGCCAGCTTCTCCAGCATCCTGCAGGCCGTTTGAATCGGCATCGTTCCAGACATAATCGCCCAACGAGGATTTGCGGTTGAGTCCCGCCCACCAGGTCAGATCGGATTCGCCCGAGAGCAGGGTTGTAGTCTCTGTTCTTCCGTTGATCGCAGGATCGCTATCCTTGCCGTCATCGCTTCCCTGGTTTGCGGGGCTGATGCTGTAGCCCTGCGGGGTCTGGAATGTCAGATAGTAATCGCCGGGCACCAGATCCCGGAAGATATATTGGCCGTTTGCGTCGGTAGTCGTGGTGCCGACAAGGGTTCCGTCGGAATGGTAGAGATTAATGGTAACCCCAGGGATGGACGAGCCTTCGCCAGGCTGGTAGATGCCGTCTGCATTCAGGTCCTCCCAGACAAATCCGCCCAGGGCGGACAGCCGGTAGTATCCTGCGTCCCAGTTGATATCATTTTCACCGGAAGAAAGCGATGTGATCGCCGTCTTGCCATCGGTTCCAGTGTCGCTATCCAGGGCATCGTTTCCTCCCTGGTCAGCAGGGCTCTGGTAATGTCCCTCCGGGGCGCCAAATACCAGATAGTAGTCCCCGGGACGCAGGTCTGTGAACTGGTACCAGCCGTTGGCGTCGGTAGAGGTCTCTGCGATCTTCGTTCCTGATGCACTGTAAAGCTCCACCTTGACCGTGGCCAGTCCAGGCTCGCCAGGCTCCTGAATGCCGTTGGCGTTCTCGTCCGTCCATACATAGTCGCCTATCGACGCCATTTGGAAGGCTCCTGCATCCAGGTCGGGATTGTTTTCACCCGAGATCAAGCTGATGGCATTCGTCTTGCCGTCCAATCCTGCATCGCTGTTTTGCGCTGCATCGCCCATGCCGTTGGGGCTCCAGCTGAATCCGGCTGGCAGCACAAACTGGACGAAGTAGTCGCCTGGATTCAGGCCAGGGAATTCATAGTATCCATTAGCATCTGTGGTTGTCTCTGCCAGTTTGCTACCTGAGGCATCAAAGAGAAGGACTGTGGCTGTGGGTATGCCGATCTCGCCAGGCTCCTGAATGCCGTTGGCATTGAGGTCTTCCCAGAAGAAGTTGCCCAGAGATGCTTTGCGATTCAGGCCGGCATCGATGTTCAGGTTAACCTCTTCAGAGGCGAGGCTGATGGCATCCGTCTGGCCGGCTGAATCTGCGTTGCTGTCTACAGCCTTATCGCCGCCCTGATCCTTGGGGCTGAAGCTATCGTATCCCGTGGGTTTGGAGAATGCCACGGAATAGCTGCCCGGAACCAGCCCACTGAATAGGTATTTGCCGTCTTTGTCGGTGGTGGTTGTGCTGATGGCCACTCCGGACTTGGAGAGGGTGACGGTTACGTCAGCTATGCCCTCTTCGCCAGCATCCTGGATTCCGTTGTTATTTTTATCATGCCAGACGAAGTCTCCCAGGGAAGCGGGCAGATACAACCCTGCCATCAGTGTGCCGTCACATGTCGTCTGTCCTGAGGTCAGGATGATGGTGCTCGTCTTGCCGTCCTGGTTCAGAACTCTGGTTTCGCTGCCCGATTGCTCGATTACGAATTGGTAATTTGTGCTGCTGGGTTTGGCGAATACCAAGTAATATGTTCCCGGCTGAAGGTTGCTGAAGCTGTAAGCACCGTTTGCATCGGTGGATGCAGTGGCCTTCAGAACATCAGCTCCGCTGAAGTCATCCTTTCTGTAGAGGCTGACCGAGACGTCTTTCAGCCCCTTTTCGCCTCCGTCTTTTATGCCGTTGCCGTTTGTGTCCACCCAGGCTAAACCGTTTGAGCAGGTGTACTTGTAAACTCCCGCGTCCCAGGTTAGATCGTTATCACCGGACTGAAGTGCGGCGGCTGCCGTCTCTCCGGTGGCGGTATCTGCATCGCTGTCGGCAGCATTATCGCTTCCCTGATCCTTGGAGCTGAAGCTGTCGTATCCAGTGGGTTTGGTGAATGTCACAAAGTAGCTTCCTGGAACCAGGCTGCTGAATAGGTACTTGCCGTCTGCATCGGTAGTGGTTATGCTCGTGGCCCCGCCGGGCTTGTGCAGGGTAACGGTTGCGCCTGCTATTCCTTCTTCACCTGAATCCTGAATGCCGTTTGCGTTCCTGTCGTGCCAGACATAATCTCCCAAAGAGGCCAATTTGTAAACTCCTGCGTCCCAGGTTAGATCGTTATCACCGGACTGAAGTGTCGCAGAAGCAGTCTGACCGGTTCCAGCATCTGCATCGCTGTCTGCGGCATTATCGCTTCCCTGATCCTTGGGGCTGAAGCTATCGTATCCAGTGGGTTTGGTGAAGGTTACGAAGTAGCTTCCCGGAACCAGGCTGCTGAATAGGTACTTGCCGTCTGCATCAGTAATGGTTGTGCTCGTGGCCCCGCCGGGCTTGTGGAGGGTAACGGTCACGCCTCCTATTCCTTCCTCTCCTGCCTCCTGGATGCCATTGGCATTCCTGTCATGCCAGACATAGTCACCCAAAGAGGCCAGCTTGTAGACTCCTGCATCAATTGTCATATCATCCTGGCCTGATGCCAGGGTTATGGCTGCCGTCTCTCCGGAGCTGGTATCCGCATCGCTGTCTACTGCATCGTCTCCGCTCTGATCCTTGGGGCTGAAGCTATCGTATCCAGTGGGTTTGGTGAAGGTTACGAAGTAGCTTCCCGGAACCAGGCTGCTGAATAGGTACTTGCCGTCTGCATCAGTAATGGTTGTGCTCGTGGCCCCGTCGGGCTTGTGCAGGGTGACTGTTGCGCCCTCTATCCCTTCTTCACCAGAATCCTGGATGCCGTTTGCATTCCTGTCGTGCCAGACGAGATCGCCCAGGGACGCGGGCAGGTAGAGCCCGGCCTTTAATGTGCCGTCGCATGTCGTCTGTCCTGAAGTTAGAGTGACAGGGCTAGTTTGGCCCGCCGAATTCATGACCTTGGTATCGCTGCCCGTTGATTCGACGATGAACTGGTAATTTGTGCCGATGGGTTTGGCGAATACCACATAATATGCTCCCGGCGGAAGGTTGCTGAAGCTGTATGCGCCGCTTGAGTCTGTGGATGTGACGGCTTTCTGAACATCAACTCCGCCGAAGTCATCCATTCTGTAGAGGGTGACGGAGACGCCTTCCAGCCCATTTTCGCTTCCGTCCTTTATTCCGTTGCCGTTGCTGTCCACCCAGGCTAAACCGCTTAAGCAGGTGTACTTGTAGAGTCCGGCATCCCATGTGAGATCATTGTCTGCCGACTGAAGCGCTGTGGGTGCGGTCTGGCCGGAAGTCACGTCTGCATCGCTGTCGGCAGCATTGTCTGTGCCCTGATCCATGGGGCTGAAGCTGTCGTATCCCGCGGGTTTGGCGAATTCCACGGAGTAGCTTCCTGGAACCAGTCCGGTGAACTGGTATTTTCCATCCGCAAGAGTGGTGGTTGTGCCGATGGCCGCGCCGGACTTGTAGAGGGTGACGGTCACACCAGCTATGCCCTCCTCGCCAGCCTCCTGAACGCCGTTGGCATTCCTGTCGTGCCAGACGAAGTCTCCCAGTGATGCGGGCAGATACAACCCTGCCTTCAGGGTTCCGTCGCATGCCCCGCCTGAGGTCAGAGCGACCGTGCTCGTTTTGCCGGCCTGGTTCAGAACCTGGGTCTCGCTGCCAGATGACTTCGTTATGAACAGATAATTTGTGCCGGTGGGTTTGGCGAATACCACATAATATGTTCCCGGCTGAAGGTCGCTGAAGCTGTAAGCGCCGCTTGAATCAGTGGATGTGATGGCTTTCTGAACATCAGAGCCTCCGAAGTCATCCATTCTGTAGAGGGTGACGGAGACGCCTTCCAGCCCATTTTCGCTTCCGTCCTTTATTCCGTTGCCGTTGCTGTCCACCCAGGCTAGGCCGCCTAAGCAGGCGTCTTTGCAGAGCCCAGCATCCCATGTGGGATCGTTAACTCCGGACTGAAGCGTGATGGGGGCGGTCTGACCGTCGGCAATATCCGCATCGCTGTCGGCAGCATTGTCGCCGCCCTGGCCCACGGGGCTGAAGCTATCGTATCCCGTGGGTTTGGTGAATCCCACAGAATAGCTGCCCGGAACCAGTCCGGTGAATTGGTATTTTCCGTCAGCATCGGTGGTGGTTGTGCCGACAGCCAGGCCGGACTTGTGGAGGGTGACGGTCACATCCGCTATTCCCTCTTCTCCAGCGTCCTGAATGCCGTTTGCATTCTTATCATGCCAGACGAAGTCGCCCAATGAAGCGTACTTGTAAACACCAGCATCCCACGTGCGATCGCTATCACCTGACTGAAGCGTGGTGGCTGCCGTCTGGCCGGAAGTAGCGTCTGCATCGCTGTCGGCAGCATTGTCGCCGCCCTGGCCCACGGGGCTGAAGCTATCGTATCCCGTGGGTTTGGTGAATATCACGTAATAGCTTCCCGGAACCAGGTTGGTGAATTGGTAGCTGCCGTCAGAACCCGTGGTGGTTGTGCCGCTGATCACGCCGGACTTGTAGAGGGTGACGGTCACATCTGCTATGCCATCCTCGCCGGTCTCCTGGATGCCGTTTGCATTCCTGTCATGCCAGACGAAATCACCCAGAGAAGCGTACCTGTAAACTCCAGCGTCCCATGTGATATCATCCTGCCCTGATAGCAGGGTAATGGTTGCCGTCTGGCCAGTAGTCGTGTCTGCATCGCTGTCCTTGTCAGCACTACCGATGCCCTTGGGGCTGAAGCTATCGTATCCCGTGGGTTTATCGAATTTCACTGAGTAGACGCCCGGAACCAGGTTGGTGAATTGGTAGCTGCCGTCAGGGCCAGTGGTGGCTGTGCTCGTCGTTCCGTCAGGCTTGTGAATGGTAACGGTTGCGCCGGATATTCCTGCTTCGCCTGTCTCCTGAATGCCGTTTGCATTCTTATCATGCCAGACGAAGTCTCCCAGGGATGCGGGCAGGTAGAGCCCGGCCTTCAATGTGCCATCGCATGTCGTCTGTCCTGAGGTCAGAACAACAGTGCTCGTCCTGCCTGCCTGGTTAAGAACCTGGGTTTCGCTGCCCGCTCCCTTGATCATGAACAGGTAATCTGTACCCGATGGCTTGGCGAATACCACATAATATGTTCCCGGCTGAAGGTCGCTGAAGCTGTATGCTCCGCTTGAATCAGTGGAAGTGACCGCTTTCTGAACATCAGCTCCACCGAAATCATCCATTCGGTATAGTGTGACGGAGACGCCTTCCAGTACATTTTCGCTTCCGTCTTTTATGCCGTTGCCGTTGGTGTCCACCCAGGCTAAACCGTTCAAGCAGGTGTTCTTGTAAACACCGGCATCCCAAGTGAGATCGCTATCTCCTGACTGAAGTGTGGTAGAAGCAGTCTGACCGGTAGCAGTATCTGCATCGCTGTCCTTTGCATTATCGCTGCCTTGATCCTTTAGGCTGAAGCTGTCGTATCCCGTAGGTTTGGTGAATGTCACGTAGTAGCTTCCCGGAACCAGGCCCCCAAAGAGGTATTTTCCGTCAGTGCCCGTTGTGGCTGAACTTGTGCTGCCGTCAGGCTTGTGGAGGGTAACGGTTGCGCTCGCTATTCCCTCTTCGCCTGCATCCTGGATTCCGTTGGCATTCTTATCGTGCCAGACGAAGTCGCCCAATGAAGCGTACTTGTAAACTCCAGCATCCCAAGTGAGATCGCTATCTCCTGACTGTAGTGTAGTGGAAGCAGTCTGGCCAGAAGTCGCGTCTGCATCGCTGTCTTTTGCATTATCGCTGCCCAGGTCCATGGGGCTGAAGCTGTCGTATCCTGCGGGTTTGGTGAATACGATGTAATAGCTCCCTGGAACCAGTCCGGTGAACTGGTAGGTTCCGCCAGTGCCGGTTGTAGTTGTGCTGGTGCTGCCGTCAGGCTTGTGGAGTGTGACGGTCACTCCGGATATTCCTGTCTCGCCGGTCTCCTGAATGCCGTTGGCATTTTTGTCATGCCAGACGAAGTCTCCCAGGGAAGCGTACCTGTAGACTCCTGCGTCCCAGGTGAGATCATCCTGCCCTGATAGCAGGGTTATGGCTGTTGTCTGGCCTGTAGTCGTGTCTGCATCGCTGTCCTTGTCAGCACTACCGATGCCCTTGGGGCTGAAGCTATCGTATCCCGTGGGTTTATCGAATTTCACTGAGTAGACGCCCGGAACCAGTCCGGTAAATTGGTAGCTGCCGTCAGGGCCAGTGGTGGCTGCGCTCGTGCTGCCGTCAGGCTTGTGCAGCGTGACGGTAGCTCCGGATATTCCTGCTTCACCAGTATCCTGGATGCCGTTGGCATTTTTGTCATGCCAGACGAAGTCTCCCAGGGATGCGGGCAGATACAATCCTGCCTTCAATGTACCATCGCACGCCTGGCCAGAGGTAATAGCAACAGTGCTCGTCTTGCCCGCCTGGTTCAGGACCTGGGTTTCGCTGCCAGATGACTTGATCATAAACAGGTAATTAGTGCCTGATGGTTTAGCGAATACCACATAATATGTTCCCGGCTGAAGGTTGCTGAAGCTATAGGCTCCATTTGAATCGGTAGATGTAACGCCTTTCTGAACATCAGCTCCGCCGAAATCATCCATCCGGTATAGTGTTACGGAAACGCCTTCCAGCCCATTTTCGCTTCCATCTTTTATGCCGTTGCCGTTGGTATCCACCCAGGCTAAACCATTCAAGCAGGTGTATTTGTAAAATCCGGCATCCCATGTGTTATCAACACTGCCCGACTGAAGTGTGGTAGAAGCAGTCTGACCGGTGGTAATATCCGCATCGCTGTCCTTCGCATTATCGCTGCCCTTGTCCTTGGGGCTGAAGCTATCGTATCCCGTAGGTTTGGTGAATGTCACGTAGTAACTTCCCGGAACCAGGCCCCCAAAGAGGTATTTTCCGTCAGTGCCCGTTGTTGTTGTGCTCGTGGCCCCGCCAGGCTTGTAGATGGTAACGGTTACGCCCGCTATTCCTTCTTCTCCAGTATCCTGAATGCCGTTGGCATTCCTGTCGTGCCAGACGAAGTCTCCCAGGGAAGCGTACTTGTATAATCCCGCATCCCAGGTGTTATCAACGCTGCCCGACTGAAGCGTAGTGGAAGCGGTCTGGCCGGAAGCCACGTCTGCATCGCTGTCTTTTGCATTATCGCTGCCCTGGTCCATGGGACTGAAGCTGTCGTATGCCGCAGGTTTGGTGAATACCACGTAATAGCTTCCCGGAACCAGTCCGGTGAACTGGTAGGAGCCGCTAGTGCCGGTTGTAGCTGTCCTGGTGCTGCCGTCGGGCTTGTGGAGTGTGACGGTCACTCCGGATATTCCGGTCTCGCCGGTCTCCTGGATGCCGTTGGCATTTTTATCATGCCAGACAAAGTCTCCCAGGGTAGCGTACTTGTAAACACCTGCATCCCAAGTCATATCATCCTGCCCTGATAGCAGAGTTATAGCCACCGTCTGGCCGGAAGTCACGTCTGCATCGCTGTCTTTTGCATTATCGCTGCCCTGGTCCATGGGGCTGAAGCTGTTATATCCCGAGGGTTTGGTGAAGACCACGAAATAGCTTCCCGGCACCAGTCCGGTAAATTGGTAGAGGCCGTTTGTGCCGGTTGTAGCTGTGCTTGTGCTGCCGTCAGGCTTGTGCAGTGTGACGGTAGCTCCGGATAATCCTGTTTCGCCGGAATCTTGGATGCCGTTTGCATTCTTATCATGCCAGACGAAGTCTCCCAGTGATGCGGGCAGATACAGCCCTGCTTTCAGGGTTCCGTCGCATGCCCCACCCGAGGTCAGAGCGACCGTGCTCGTCTTGCCGGCCTGGTTCAGGACTTGGGTTTCGCTGCCCGCGGACTTGATTATGAACAGGTAATTTGTGCCTGAGGGTTTGGCAAATACCACATAATATGTTCCCGGCTGAAGGTCGCTGAAGCTGTAAGCTCCATTTGAATCGGTAGACGTAACGGCTTTCTGAACATCAGCTCCTCCGAAATCATCCATTCTGTAGAGGGTGACGGAGACGCTTTCCAGTCCGCTTTCGCTTCCATCTTTTATGCCGTTGCCGTTGGTGTCCACCCAGGCTAAACCGTTAAGGCATGTAGGGATGTACAGGCCGGCATCTACTGTGCTATCGCAGGATATGGTTTCTCCTATCGATAAGGTTCTCGTATCAGTCTGGCCGTAAGTTGCCACGACTGCGTTTTCGGCATTGCTGTCCGTGCTAGCCGCGCCAATGCCTTTGGGTGTAAAGACGTAGCTTGATGATGGTGGCGGCGAGAACTGCAAATAATAGTTTCCTGGCTCCAGATGGCTGAAGCTGTATGCGCCGTCTGCCAGAGTCGTGAAGGGCGTTCCTACCTGAGTGCCGTCTGACTTAAAGAGGGTGACAGTTACGCCGGATATGCCAGGTTCTCCGGAATCTTGCCTGCCGTTTCCGTTGCTATCCTCCCAGACCCGATCTCCTATGCAAGCGACCGCCGCGTTGATGGTCTTGGAAGCGGAAAGCTCCGGCTCCATTCTTCTCTCCGGGTTATCGATTGGACTGAGCTTGGTATAATAGTCGGCAATCACACTATTTTTCAATATGCCTGTCTGAACATCATCATCGATTTTTGCCTGGTAGCTGAGCTGGATCGGATTGCCCGAGACCCATGATTGCTCTACCAGATCGAAATGCCACTTGAGTAGCTTAGTATTGGCCGAGGTATCATCTGCCGTCCCAGTGGGTCCATTTATTATCTTTATGGAGCCGGGAACGTATGTCATGCCTATGGGCAGCGTGTCCTGCACATCTACCTGATAGGCTGGTGCATGGCTATCCGTATCATGATAGAGGGTTATGGTGTAAGTAACCGTGTCTCCCGGATGGTACATCGGGTTATGGGTTATCGGGTTGTCAACAGTATTGTCGACGGCCTTTTCCAGCTTCAGCCTGGGCTCAACCAGGCTCACGCTCTCGTCATCGCTGTCCGTGGAAGTCTGGCCGTAGACGGTACGAACCAGGTCAACCTTGTTGACCAGGGTGTCGCCATCTTTGTTGTAAGATACGCCATTGACCTTATCTTTTACCACGGCATGCAGAGTTATCTGCACTGTCTTGGCACCGACAAAGTCCGGCAGGCTCCAGGTAATGAGCTGATCTTCTCCCGATGGTTCCAGGGTTACAGTTATCCCTGAGCAGCTGGCCGGATCGCTGCAGCTGTAGTAATCGGATCCCACTACATCCAATCCCTTGGGAAGGGTGTCTTTGATCTTCACATTGGTGAAAGGCACACCAGTTCCCAGAAGGGAAGCAGTGATGATGAAATCCACCTTGTCTCCTATGGTGAGGGTGCTGGCGGTAGCGCTCTTGGTTACCGTCACGTATGTAGCAGCAGCAGTATCGTCATCTGAGCCGTAAACGCAGCCCGAAGAGCATTTCCCTTCCGCATGAACATAGTTGTTCATATCCGAGCCGGTTGTAGTCAGAGTCGCACTGACCACTTTTGTCCATGATCCGCCGTTCCCGGCAAGAGCTGGCAGGTCCCATGTAACCACTGGACCTGCTCCCCCTGATAGGATGTTCCCTCCCGGCACATCGCTTGCGGGATCGGTGATCTGATAAGCTGATCCAAAGGTGTCCGTTACCACTACATTCTCGGCCGCAACCGTTCCTGTGTTTGTGACCGTCAGAGTCCAGGTATTCTTCAGGCCCACTACCGCTTTCTGGTCATGGGGCGTCTTGGTCACAACCAGATTGGGCGCCAGTATTGTTACCGGTGAGGATACGGTCCGAGCGACCGAATTGCTGCATAGGTCATAGCCGCTGAATGTAGCAGAGTTTTGCGGATTGGCGGCGGGGCTACCGCAATGGGTGCCGTCATCCAATATCCTGAAGGTGACTGCAAGTGTGTCGTCCTTGAGCATTTTATCGTCTGTAAAGAGACCTGTAAGATCCCAGGTAAGGGTTACCGGAGAGGTACCGGTCAATGTGGGCGCGGGCATTGTCACTGCATTGCCGTTGATCTTAGCGGAAGAAATGCCGTCGTAGACGAAACCCACTGGTATGGTATCTGTCAATGTAAATGGTCCCTTCGCAGTGGCTCCTGTGTTGGAAACAGTCAGGGAAATCGTCCCGCTACAGACGTTTACATTGGATGTCTGGGCTATGCTGAAGGCGGGTTTGGTCTTGAGATCGACATTGATGGGAGTAGAGGCGCTCGTGTGTTTGGTGTCGCCACAGCATCCCCATGTGATCGTGGCCGTATTCTTTCCCGAGTCGCAGATTGTGACTATCGCATTAACAATGATGTATCTTTCCGATCCAACTGCTATATCGCCGAGATTCCAGGTCAGTTCGTTGCCGCTTGTTCCATCTCCTGAATAGGGTGTCGTGGTGGGTTCGTATCCCGGCGTAGCGGGAACGGCTACGAACTGGGTATTGGCAGGCAGCAGATCCTTAACCACCACGTTCCTGGCGGTCCAGAGATTGCCGGACGGATTTTTTACAGTGATCTTCCAGGATACCTCTTCATCCTTATCAACAGTGCTCGATGATGGATGTATCTGGACTTTTGTCAGCTCCAGCTGGCTGTTTGAGCTGGATAAGGCTATCGGGTTTGAGGCTTCTGCCTTGCTTGAGCCGCATGGAGTATGATAATCGACCCTGGCAGAGGTAGTAGCCGCGGTGGGGTCAAACTTGCATGGCGGAGTAGTATCCGATTGCAGATAGTAGGATATCTGGCAGTATTCTCCCGGCGCCCAATCCTGCCCGGCAAAGTCCAGGGATAGCAGTCCTGTGTCCGGATCGAAGCCGAGAAGAGGCTGGTGGCTGCCTGCGTATGTTATTCCATTAGTTATGCCATCTACTATTCCCAGGCCGATCGGCAGGCTTTGGGTGGCGGTCACACCGTAGGCATGAACTCCTCCCGAGTTGGCAATGGTGAGGCTGAACGGACCCGACCTATCTCCGCAGGGGTCAATGGAAGCTGTGCCCAGCTGCACTGCGAACTGGTAATTGGTGTTCAATACGACTCTGGATGTACTTGTAGAAGTGGTTGAGCAGGGATTATCATAATCGCATCCCCATTGGGCCACCGCAGTATTGGGACCCGGTGCGCATCCGGTTAGCTTGGTCTGGAATTCGATTATATTCGTTTTCTTGATATCGATGCTATCGAATTTCCACAGGAGGATGCTGGAGGATGGATCTAATGGCTCCAAGGCGTTGCCGTTTATATTTGCCGAGCCAGCTACATATTGAAGGTTAGTGCCCAGGGTATCAGTAACGATGGTGTTATAAGCAGCGCCCGTACCCGTATTTGTGACATAGATCCTCCAGGTCTGGGTATCCTGAGTGGCGTAAATGGTCTCCGGCGTCAGGGCGAGAATCAGCCTGGCAGTGCCTACCAGGATGGGCTTCTCATCCGATCCAACCTTCTGATATGTTCCGCCGCATTTATCCCTGTAATCCAGAATAGCTCTTGCAGCAGGACCGGTGCCGCAGGCTTTCTTAATCTTGAAGCTTATGGTGCCCTTGCCTGAGGTAGTCCTTACCTTATCTCCTAAATTCCAGATCGGCTTGCCTGTCGATAGATCCGGCTCTGCGGATGTAGCAAGCCCTGTTCCCACGAAGCCGCTGATCGATGCCGACCCTGTCACATACTGGTAATTGGCGGTATCAAGAGTTATCCTCATCAGACCATAGGCGTAGTAATCATCTTCTTGGGTGACTACGATGCTGGCATCAATCTCCTCACAGGTATCAATCACCGAGGGAATGTTGAGCTTTATCGAGAAGCTCGGTGGGCCTGAGGGTGCTATCTTCACAGGCAGGCCCTGGTGGTAGGTCTGGCCACCGGAGACCGTGAGATCCGACCAATCGATAATCTCTCCCGGTCCTGTGGTGTGGAGGGTATAGGTGACTTCTAGCTTGCCGTTTTGAGGAAGCGGTGGAAGGTCCAGGCCGGCTGAGCCCAGCTCCAGTTCAGGCACTCCGGAAACGGCCTCTGCCGATAAAAAGTTGCTCTTGGTCGATCCGAGCTGATTGCCGCCTGCATCATAAACTGCAAAGCTCGTCGGCGCTCCTCCGCTTGGAAATTCCTGGGGTCCGGTGAAATGCACCCCGAACTTATAGCCAGTCCAGTCAGTGACCGCGCTCTGGAAGGTATAGGTTGTGGTATAACCTATATCGCTGCATGCATCAACAGAGGTTGATGATTTGGTGGTTGTAAAGGTGGACCCGGTGCCTCCAACGCAATTCACCATTATTTTCACCGATTTGCTGTCTGAAAGAAGTGGGCATACCGGTCCGGAATTGGCCTCAGTGGCAGTCAGGGTGTTGGTGAATGATTCTCCGCAACTGCTTGCAGGTGGCTGGATTTTTACCGTCTTCGTCCATGGTGATCCTGAGACCAGGGCATTGCCACCGGTTTGAGACCAGGTTATCGTATTGGCAGTTACATCAACTGTTCCTCCTGCTGCATCTACTACGGTGAAGCCGGCCGGATAGGCATCAACGATCTCGGCATCCAGTGTATCAGAGCACCCATCGTTCTTTTTGTAGTCTACCGTTAAATCAAATATTGCGATTTGGCTGACATCGCTGAGAATGAGGTAATCATTGGCAAGCCCTGATGCGGTCTTGCTCACGGTCAGGGTGGGTCCGTTTACTATGATATCAGCCGAGGCGCTGCCCGACAGAGTGCAGCCGCAGCAGTCAACTCCGGCCGGCGGCCTGGCGGAAAGAAGAGTGCTGTAAGTGCCTGTGCACATGTCGCAGGCGCTTGACTGCGGGCCCAGTTTGACCGTCTTTTTCCAGACAGCACCGTCGCTCAAGGTTTGGGCAGCATCTGTGCTGGGCCAGGTTATGGTGCGAAGAGTGGCATCAACTATCCCTCCCGCCCCATCAATAACGGTAAAGCCTTCTGGATAGGTGTCTACTATATCAACAGGCAGAGAGTCGGTGCATCCTCCCCCATTTGATTTAAATTCTGCCTGGAGGTCGAAGCTGGCCACTGTGCTTGCATCATTCGGCTTCAGTATATTGCTCCCCGATGATGTGGGTGTCTTTGTCAGGGTCAGGGTTGGCTTTTTGCTGGAATCGACTGAAAAGTATATCAATTCCAGGGGAGGTGCCCACGGGTTTCCGCAGTCGTCGGTGTAATCCGGCTCCATGGTGAGAACCCCTCCCGTGGCCTCGCAGGCCGACCCGTCGCTCTTCATCTTCAGTTCGAATTGAGCGTCCCCTGTTGCTCCTGCTGCAACATCGCCTATGATGAGGATGAACTTGCTGGGATCTGTGGGATGATCCGGGTCAGGGCTTATGGTGCTCCCTGGAAGGCTGCTGACAAGGAACTGGGATGGCAGGTTGCCCATGTGGACATGGACCCCTCTGGCCGAACCCCCTCCAGTATTAGCATAATGCAGGGTTACCGTCTGATATGAGCAGTATGGGATGCTGTAGGAGCCTGCGCTGGTGTAAACCGGAGCGATATCAAGATCCGGCTTCCAAAGAATTATCTTTATGCTGCCCTTTGTGAAGAAGGAGAAGACCGAGTCGGTGCAGGCGGCTTCGGGGTTGCAGCCCCATGAACCGGTGACCGTCTCTACCAGGTTGCTGCATCCTACTACCTTGGCCTTGATCACTCCTGTCCAGGTTACTCCTGGGTTTATGGGGCCAGGTATCGCGATGGTGGCCGGGTTTCCTGGGGTGATAACCGTGCTGGTGTCACCGGCAGGTGCAGTTATGGAAACAAACTCCAGTCCGGAGTCGAATTGATCCGAGAGCTCTATGTTATAAAGCGGACCTGCTGCGGTTCCTGCTGCAGCATTTTTTACCACCAGGTTCCATTCCACATAGTCGCCAACGGCTGCAGTGATAACAGATCCTGAATTCGGGGTTGTGATCGGGACTTTTTCTATGTTGAGCTGGCCTCTTTTGACGAGTATGGTCTGTGGGGTGCTGACTGGGGAAAGGGTCTTGGGCACACCCATCGTATATTCTATCGCAAGGTCAATCGGCTGGCCGATGGCAGGATCTGCCTCGCAGTCGGCAGTGACGCCGAAGGTGATTGTAACAGATGAACCAGGGCCCAGGTTTCCTGGAGTTGTACTAAGATCCCAGGTAAGGGCCTGGCCATTGATAGTGGGATCCACAGTAGAAACAGTTGAACCGCCGCTTGGAGATTGAATTGTTGTTGATCCGGTGCTATATTTAAATCCTGCAGGAAGAGTAACGATAGCTTTGAGGCCGGAAGCTGTGCAATCGTCTCCGGGGGAATTAGTATTGGATATAGTTGCCTTAAAGTATGAGGGATTCGGACTGCAGACTGCTATTGTGTAGTCGTTTGTGGGACTATTAATGGAGTATGTCAAATCCAGGCAGCTTGCCTGAGCTGACAATGTCAATACAATAAGCAGGAAGGGCAAAAGACATACGCGCCTCACCAGGAAGTTCTGCCTGCAACTTGATTGTTCGCGCTCATTCGAAAATAGTTCTGTCATTTTTTCATATCTTTTCGGCAAACCGATTGCATAATTCATTGTGCTGCTCCCCTGAATATTACATCCTTACGACTGATCAGATCTTGATAATTTTGACTGCCATTCCGTACATTTAATTGATTTTCTAACGGTTATCTACCTTATATTGTAATGTTTAAGACGGAATTGTTGTGTAAGACAATTAGATAAATATGTCGGTACAATCATACGAATGTATCATTCTGAATATCTCTATCCGTTAGTTAAACTAATTTAGTCCTAAGACAAGATAGCTTTATATGGCAGGATATGTTTGTCAATGCAATGGTGATGTAATGCATATAATGGAGGGCTTCCTGCCCCTCAACTGGTGCGTGTTCTGGTATGCGCTCTCTCTTCCAGTAGTGGTTTATGGTGCCTATAAGCTGAGCGGATTGATGAAAAATAGCCGCGATGTTCTTCCTTTGCTGGCCGTTTCCGGTGCCTTCATCTTCGTCCTCTCCTCACTGAAGATGCCATCGGTTACTGGAAGCTGCTCTCATCCTACCGGCACGGGCATAGGTGCGATCCTCTTTGGGCCCTGGATAACTTCTTTGCTATCTATCATCGTCCTGATCTATCAGGCCATATTTCTGGCTCACGGCGGCCTGACCACCCTGGGTGCAAACACATTCTCTATGGGCATAGTCGGACCATTGGCAGGCTATCTGGTCTACAAGGCATGCATGAAAAGGGATGTGAATATGTTCGTTGCTGTATTTTTAGCGGCGACGCTGGCGGATTGGCTGACCTACATCGTCACCTCCATACAGCTTGCCCTGGCCTTTCCCGCGGCAACGGGCGGAGCTCTAGCCTCCTTTGAGGCATTTCTCGCCGTCTTTGCCATTACCCAGGTTCCATTGGCAATTGTCGAGGGTGTTGTAAGTGCGCTCTTGTTCAAGTACATAGTCCAGCTCAGGAGCGATGTCCTCCTGAAGCTCAATGTGGCTTCCCCCAGTGTTCTGAAAAAACTCAAGGAGGCTTGTGCATGAAACTGGAGCACATAACCCTCCTGGTTCTGGCAATATTCATCGCGGCCTTTGCGTATGTCAGCTCCACGGGAAATCACGAGTGGAGCGGCGCAGATGATAAACCGGAAGCGGTCATTGATGAACTTACCGGCGGGTCTTATCATCCCTGGGCAGAGAGCATATGGACGCCCCCCAGCGGAGAAATAGAGAGCTTGCTCTTCGCCTTGCAGGCGGCATTCGGCTCGATCATCATCGGTTATTTCCTTGGTTACTATCGCGGCCTGGCTAAGGCCAAATGTGCTCTGCAGGCCGAGGAGAAAGAAGGAAATCTGAATGCACGATCTGCTAGATGATTACGCCCAATCCAGCGCTCTGAGGGAGGCCAGTCCCAGGCTCAAGCTGCTCCTTGGCCTGGGGGCCATGCTCCTCTGCGTCGCCTCGTCTTCGCCGATTGCGCCTCTATTCATAGCCCTCACCATGAGCCTCGCAACTGTAGGGTTGGCCAGGATTCCCGGGCGCTTTTACTGCACATTGCTATTGATTCCTTCTTCGTTCTCCTTTTTGAGCGCAATTGTGGTGGCCTTCATGCATGGCGGAGGGGTGCAGTTATTTGCTCTTAATGTCCTGGGCATCGACCTGGGCATACGGGAGGAAGGAGCAAACCTGGCTCTGCTTCTGATCGCCAGGACCTTCGGTGGCATGTGCTCCCTGTTCTTCATCGCCCTTACCACTCCCATGCTGGAGATATTCTCCATTGGCAAGTCCCTGGGTCTGCCTGACTTTCTGGTTGAGCTTTCAATGCTGATGTACCGGTATATCTTCGTCTTTTTGGATCAGGCCGCCATGATCCACAGCGCTCAGGTAATGCGGCTGGGCGACGCAGGATTCAAGAGCACCCTTAGCTCCTTCACCATGCTCAGCAGCGTTCTATTCCTTCGTTCCTGGGAGCAGGGGGAAAGACTCATCGTAGCCATGGATTGCCGCTGCTACGACGGAAAGCTCGATCTTATGGATCAGGCGGGGCGGGCAAAACCAGCTGCGATTATTGCGGTGGCGGTCTACCTGGTCGTCACTGCTGCCATAGCAGTTTTAACCCGGGACATTCTGATTCTGTGAGGCTACTATGACGATTATCCTTGAAACCAGAAGTCTATGCTACTCTTATGGGGATGGAACGCAAGCTCTAAGGGACGTCTGCATCTCCTTTGAGGAAGGGAAAAAGGTGGCCCTGGTGGGGCCCAACGGGGCCGGCAAATCCACCCTCATGCTCATGTTCAATGGCATCTTGCGGCCCAGCAATGGGTCTGTCCTCTTCCGGGGCCGGCCCATGAGCTACGATGCTTCAAGTTTGCGGTCCATCCGGCGAGCGGTGGGCATGGTCTTTCAGAATTCCGATGACCAGCTATTTGCCCCTACTGTATTTCAGGATGTGGCCTTCGGCCCCACAAATCTGGGCTATTCTGCGGATAAGGTGAAACGGTATGTGGGCTTTGCCCTGCAGTATGTGGGCCTGTCCGGATATGAGTGCCGTCCGCCGCATCACCTCAGCGGCGGGGAGAAGAAGAGGGTGGCCATCGCCGGCATTCTGGCTATGGAGCCGGAGGTGATGATTCTTGATGAGCCCACCTCAAACCTTGATCCGGCCAGTTCAGAGGAGATCATGGAGATGCTCGATGAACTGAACTCCGGCGGAAAGACGCTCATTATCTCCACTCATGATGTTGACCTGGCTTATCGTTGGGCGGATGAGGTCGTTCTTATGAAGGAGGGCAGCGTGGCGCGGCGGGGGACCGGGCAGGAGGTGTTCGGAGATTCTGGGCTGATAAGGGATGCCCGTCTCAAGCTTCCCATCGTTGTGGACATCTATCAAGAGCTGGCAGGCAGGGGGATCGCTAAGAGATCAGTCCCGCCCAGGAACATCCTTGAACTATGCGATCTGCTTTCGCCAAAAGCAGAGACAGATGCTGCAACCCAGGGCAGGATCTACATCTGCAATGTGGATGAGGTTGATGAAAAGCAGATTCCTGCGGTGATCGAAGGGATTTCCGTTGGCTTTAAGGGTGCTATGGGGACCAGTGCCAAAGCCCTGGCGGAACGGTGCGGCATATCTGTGGATTTTACCTACGGCGTCATCGACAAGTGTATACTAAAAGCACTCCTGGGCAAGAACTGTGTTATCATGACCTCAGGAGGGATGGCAAATCACATTATGCAGAGAATCAGGGCCTACGGCCAGGAGTCCGGGAAGATGATCGAGGCGACATGTCTATATCATGGCATCGAAAAGCTTAAGTAAAATAGTCTTGATTAAAGAAAACCCCATTGGAATATGTGGCTATTCCATGCGTCCATTCAGAACCTGGGGCGAGGGCCCATTGGCTAGCAGTCCGGCCCTCGCTCTGGATCTCCCCAGAGGATCTCTCCTATTAAGCAAAGGTATTTTAGTCTGTATGATTCATTGATGGTAATAAAGTTGGATGGTGAGAGCATGGGATATTTTATTGTCAAAAAGGAGTTCACCAATGAGGATAAGGATAAAAAGACCACCTATCATCCTGGTGGCGCTCAGATCAGCGATGCAAATTTCCCCAAACGTCGATTAGAGAAATGGGAGAAGCTGGGATGGATCGAATGGCATAAATAGGCAGCCAGAATGCCGATTCCATTCTGGTTTGGCATAATAATTGATGAGCGGGTAGGGGAGTGGGGGTTAGTGAAAAAGATGTGTGTACCCGCTCTTGTTCAAAGACTTTGCTGATGATATAAATACTTTCCTGGCAATAATTTAAAACTGTTTTTAGCTATCTGCAGTTTGTCTGGCAATCTTCGCCGCATAAGCGCCGGCTACGAAGCCTGCATCTATATTGACCACAGTCAGGACAGAGCAGGACTGAAGCATGGAGTAGAGGGCCGCCTGGCCGCTTCCACCCAGACCATAACCGGTGGATACCGGAAGGCCGATTACCGGAGCCTCTACCAGTCCAGCCACCACCGCCGGCAGAGTCCCTTCCCGTCCGGCCGCCACCACAAAGGCATCAACATCTGCCATCTTCTCGAGACAGGGAAAGAGCCTGTGAATGCCGGCTACTCCCACATCATACTCAGAGATGACATTGCATCCCATCTCCTCTGCCACCACCGCTGCTTCCTCTGCGACCGGAATATCGGCTGTGCCTGCTGCCAGAACGCCCACTGTTCCCACTTTATCCTGTCGCTTTGCTGAGCGAATAACCACCGTCCTGGCCTTCGAGTTATGCTCCAGCGTGCTTTTCTCGGGCAGCTTTGCGGATCGAAGTCGCTGTAGCTGCTCAGCCGAGACGCGAGTGATGATCACACTGCCGGTGGCCGATAGGTGAGCCATGGAGATCGCTACGAGGTCTGCGCTATCCTTTCCTTCCGCGAGAATGGCTTCCGGAATGCCGATGCGATCCGCCCGGCAGATATCCAGCTTTGCTATCTCTCCTACGGCCAGGAAGCTCTGTCGTTTGATGCGCCGCAAAGCCTCTTCCTCGTCCATTTCTCCTCTGGCAAAGCATTGCAGCAGATCTCTCAGATTCTCTTGCACAGCGAGTAAGATATATCGCCAAGCATAAAGGGTTTATCCCTGCATGGCAAATGAAAAGTGATGCTCGTAAACCTTGATCTTCATATCCATTCCAAGTACTCGATGGCCGTTTCCGCTGATATGCAGCTGCCGGATATCGCCAGAGAGGCGGCGCGCAAGGGTGTGAAGATTGTGGCCACTGGCGATTGCCTGCATCCTCTCTGGCTGGATGCCATAAGAAAGCTTCCGGAAGCGGATGGGCTCTTTGTCCTGGGCGATACCTATTTTGTCCTCAGCGTGGAGGTGGAGGATAGCAGTCGCGTTCATCATCTCATCTTCCTGCCGGATATTTCCAAGGCACAAGAGCTGCAGGAGTCCTTTGCTTGCCAATCTTCAAACCTGTCGAGCGACGGCAGGCCGCGGCTCTCTTTGAATGGTTCCGAAATCGCTGATCACGTTCTTGAGGCAGGCGGTCTGCTGGGTCCAGCTCACGCATTCACTCCCTGGACTGGCCTTTATGCCTACTTTCGCTCATTAGAGGAGTGCTACCAGGAGAAGGTGCAGGAGATCCGGTTCATAGAACTTGGCCTGTCTGCGGACACGGATTATGCTGACCGGATAGCCGACCTGTCCACCAGGACATTTCTCTCTAACTCCGATGCTCATTCGCCCCGCTCCAATAAGCTGGCTAGGGAGTTCAATCAGATGGAGCTTACCTCATTCAGTTATCAAGATCTCATCCTGGCGATCAAGCGGGAGGGCGGACGGCGCACCACAATGAATGTGGGCCTCTTTCCTGAAGAAGGAAAGTACAATCGAACGGCATGCACCCGTTGCTATCGGCAATACTCTCTAGCCCAAAAGGATGAATTGATGGGCCGCTGTCCTGATTGTGGGGGAAGAATCAAGCTTGGGGTGGCAGATAGGGTGAATCTTCTGGCCGATTACGAAAGGCCCGTGCATCCTGGGCACCGGCCGCCTTACCTGCATACGATTCCCCTGGCTGAGATCATTGCCCTGGCCCTGGGTCACAAGAGCGTAACAACTTCCGGCGTGCAAAAGATCTGGGGCGATCTGACGCAGTCCGGGACGGAGATCGAGGTCTTGATGCAGGAGGATCTTGACCAGCTATCCGCTGAGCCGAGAGTCATCGAAGCAATCCGGAGCTTTCGAATGGGGCGGGTAAAGGTACAGCCAGGGGGCGGGGGTAGGTACGGGATAGTTGGCCTCGCGGAGCCTGTCGTGGCAAGCGTACAAAAAGGCGGCCAACGGTCTTTATTTGATTTTTAAGCGGACGGCCCTATCAATTGATGCCGGGGACGGCGAAGCGGGTTGAACTACATTCGAACTATAAATTTTTTAAAACCTTCATTAATTTTTGATCTCCATCTACTGCAATAGGTCTGGCGCCATCTGCGATCCGGAACTGATATAAAAATGCGGTCTTACAGATGAGTCCTTCGTACATATTTAAATACTATAGAAAGATATTTAGTTAACTATCTAGGATTTGGCCAAGATTTGTGTGTTTCAAAGAATGATCGACTCAGTCACTTGATTTGATTAATGGAAAAATATGGAATGATCGGATATGGTGGATTGATATGGACTTCAGTATTAAATTAACTAAATTCCCTCTCTCTGAAAAGATTTCATTTCTTGAAGCGGCCTTGATATTGATTCTGGCAGGAATGATGCTTGCCCTATTATCTTTTAGTGGCAGTGCAGCCAATGAGAGCATCGAATTGAGAAGTATCGACCTCAATTCATCGAATAGTTCCAGCTTAGATGAAAATGCCACATTCGATGCACGGCACTATCTTAAAATGAGGATGAAATTGCCTGCAGAGAGAAAGGCTGCTGCACAACGCTACAAAGCAGCTCGTGAAGAGGCTATGGCCCAGGCTCGTGAGGCTGCCCCGGGCGTCGCTCCTACAATGACACCCTCGTTTGACCCAGGTGGCATTCCTCATTACTTTGGCCCCTATCCTAACTATGCCAACAGCCCCATGCCTACTGGTTCCATAGCCATCATCACTCTGACGAATGGTGGTAGCGGTTATGTCAATCCTGCGGTTGAAATCTCAGACGTCTATGGTACTGGCTCAGGCGCTGCGGCAACTGCAACGGTTGCGGGTGGTGTTATTACAGGCATCACAGTAAATCCCGGATCATCCGGCAGCGGATATACTGCGCCCATCGTCACCATCATTGATTCATCCGGACCGGGCAGCGGCGCAGCAGCTACCGCAATATTGGGTGGCTCTCTGACTGGAGGAATTAATAAATTCGTTGACCCGCTGCCGAACCTTCATCAGGCCGTTCCTGATCAGTTAACATATCCTCCCGGAGGAAAAGGATATACATCGGCTCCAACAGTTGAGATCACGGATGGCACAGGCAAGGGGGCTGCAGCCACTGCGCATTTGACAGGGGACACGGTAACTAGTGTTACCATAGACCGTGGTGGAATCGGATATTCTTCAAATCCAACAATTGCTTTTAGAGGTGGCGGGGCAACGACCCAAGCCATAGGAAAGGCTACTGTGGTTGGCGGCGTCATCACAGCAATCACCCTATTAGGCTGTGACTACTATGAGATAGCACTAGTTGAGTACAGCCAGAAGATGCATACAAATCTTCCTTCTACCAGACTGAGGGGTTATGTGCAGCTGGCAACGCCGGTAGTTCCTGGAGCGGGTGTCACATTGCTGGATGCAAACAACAATCCCATCCTGAAGCCCGACAACACTCCGGCTATAGCTGTGGCAAATCCTCAGTACATGAGTCCAATCATAGTCTCTGAGCGTGACCGTCCGGTACGCATCAAATTTTATAACCTTCTTCCCAAAGGGGTGGGTGGCGACCTATTCCTTCCGGTAGATACGACTGTTATGGGCGCTGGAATGGGTCCCGACATGATAATGGCCAACACGGTAACGCCGGTAGGTGGTGCGGTAGTCGAGATCATGACTATGGCCCCCCATAACTTTGCTCAGGGTCAATTGATTATGCTGCACGGCTTTGTGCCGGATGATTACAACGGAGAGTACCGTGTGCTGGGCACAGGGCTTACTGCGAATACATTCCAGATCAAGCTCAAGACGAATCCGGCACCTGCTGTTGTGACCATAGGCCACATCATGGAGCTGTACACTCAGAATCGTGCTACAGTGCATCTTCATGGAGGATATGTTCCATGGATTAGCGATGGAACACCTCACCAGTGGATAACTCCTGCCGGAGAGACCACATCATACCCCAACGGCGTCAGCATGCGTAATGTTCCGGACATGCCTGATCCTGGTGACGGATCGATGACCTTCTTTTATAACAATCAGCAGAGCGCCCGGCTGATGTTTTATCATGACCATTCTTATGGCATTACTCGGATCAATGTCTATGCCGGAGAGGCGGCAGGGTACTTGATAACTGACCAGGTAGAAAAGGACATGATCGATGGCACCAACAAAGCTGGCGTCAACCTCAATCCTCCAGTCAAAGTTCTGCCTGATACAGGAATTCCTCTGGTCATTCAGGACAAGACCTTTGTCGATGCAAATACTATTGCTGCCCAAGATCCTACCTGGAACTGGGGAACTGCGGCAAGAGATCCCAACACCGGAAAAATTTTAAATGCCAATACAGGCGATCTCTGGATGCCTCATGTATATATGACAAACCAAAATCCCTGGGACATCGGAGGAATGAATGCATTTGGTCGCTGGCATTATGGGCCGTGGTTCTGGCCTCCCACTACAAATATTGCGCACGGACCGGTGCCAAATCCTTATACCGGTCCCAATGAGCCGCCAATGATTCCAGGCGTGCCCCACAACTCCATGGCAATGGAATCATTTGTAGACACTCCGGTGGTCAACGGCATGGCTTATCCATACCTGGAGGTAGAACCCAGGGCATACCGGTTCCGTATTCTTAATGCAGCCGACGACCGGTTCTTCAACCTGCAGATTTATGCGGCCACTAATATCATCAGCGCTATCAGAATCATAAGTGGTGGCGGAAATTACGTAGACCCTACGGTCACCATCAACGATCCTACCGGCAAAGGTGCAATAGCTAAAGCAATAGTAGTGGGCGGCGTAATCACTGGCGTTGAACTGCTAACCGTGGGAAGCGGTTATACTGCGCCGACAGTTACATTCAGTGATGCAGTCGGACGCGGTGCATCTGCAATCGCAACGGTCTATACCAATCCGACTGAAGTTGGCATGATTCCTGCATCAACCTGTGCAGGTCTGCCGAATGGCTGGCCGACAGATGGAAGGGATGGGGGTGTGCCAGATCCGGCCAGAGCAGGCCCATCATTCATCCAGATAGGAACGGAAGGCGGCTTCTTGCCGGCACCGGTGGTGCTGCCCAATCTGCCGGTAAACTGGAACTGGGATCAAACGAACTTTGATTTCGGAAATGTTAACCAGGGAACGCTACTGCTTGGTCCGGCAGAACGAGCGGACGTCATCGTTGATTTTTCTGCATATGCCGGAAAGACTCTCATTCTCTACAATGATGCTCCTGCACCCTTCCCGGCGATCGATCCACGCTATGACTACTATACCAACCATCCAGATCAGACCGATGCCGGTGGGGCACCTACGACTCAGCCCGGCTATGGTCCAAACACACGGACCATCATGCAGATCCGGGTGGCTTCGGTCCCTGTGCAGTCCTACGATCTGGCTAAATTGCAGGCGGTATTCGCCAAGGATACGGCAAACAATAAGAAGGGCGTCTTCGAGGCATCACAGGATGAGATCATTGTGCCTCAGGCCGAGTATAATTCTGCATACGACAGGGGAGATCTGGCTGCAGATCCTTATGTTAGGATCTTTGAGAACAGCAAGACATTCCAGACACTTGACGGCTCGACTGTGACCATCCCGTTCGAGTCGAAGGCCATTCAGGACGAGATGGGCGAGGCTTTTGAGACCGACTATGGACGGATGAGCGGTTTATTGGGTCTGGAGGTGCCATTCACCGGAGCAGGCAATCAAAATCTCATTCTTTATCCATTTGCCTCACCTCCAGTGGATATAATTAAGGGCTCGATCTATGGGACAAAGATCGGTTCGCTGGATGACGGAACCCAGATCTGGAAGATCACCCATAACGGAGTAGACACGCACACTATACATGTGCACCTGTTCAATGCCCAATTGATCAATCGGGTGGCCTGGGACAATGCCCTTCGCGTTCCGGATCTCAATGAGCTGGGATGGAAAGAGACATTCAGGGTTAATCCGCTACAAGATACCATCATCGCTTTGAGGCCAATAGCGCCAACGCAGCCATTCGAGGTCCCCAACAGTGAGCGGCTGATAGACCCGACCATGCCTGATGGTGCTGAACTCAAAGGAGGGCCGCTGGGATTTCAGGACCCGAGTGGCGAGCCGGTTACTGTGATCAATCATGTCGTCAACTTTGGATGGGAGTACATGATGCATTGCCATCTTCTCTCCCACGAAGAGATGGACATGATGCATGCGGTGGCCTTTGCGGTTCCGCCAAGGGCTCCTTCCGATTTAAAAGTCACGTTATCCGGATCATTGCCCGCTTCTGCAACTCTAAACTGGGTGGACAATTCCATCAGTGAAACCGGATTTCTCATTCAAAGAGCAAAGGATGCGGCATTCACTGTTGATCTGACTGAGTTTTCAGTTGGGCCGAATGTGGTAACATACACCGATGCTACAATAGTATCCGGAACATTATACTACTACCGGGTGAGGGCGATCAACGTGGTAGGCGATACCACAGTGTATCCGCCTCCTGCAGTAGGATTCCCCAAGAAAACGGCATATTCGGATTGGTCGAATACTGCGCCATCATATGAGGTATTGACCATACATTCGGTAGGTACAGACAATTCTCTGTGGATTAGGCAGTTCATGGTAGGTGGGTGGAGTGATTGGCAGAACCTGGGCGGCTTGATAACAGATATAGATTCCACATCCTCCGGAGGCATCGTCTATGCCTTTGCCCGCGGAATTGATGGAGCTCTGTGGTACCGAAGCTGGAATGGCGCTGCGTGGAGTGATTGGCAGTGGCTGGGTGGCTTGATAACAGATATAGATTCCACATCCTCCGGAGGCATCGTCTATGCCTTTGCGCGCGGCGTTGATGGATCCCTGTTGTATCGAAGCTTGAATGGCGCTACATGGAGTGATTGGCAGAACCTGGGCGGCTTGATAACAGATATAGATTCCACATCCTCCGGAGGCATCGTCTATGTCTTTGCGCGCGGCGTTGATGGATCCCTTTGGTGCCGAAGCTTGAATGGCGCTACGTGGAGTGATTGGCAGTGGCTGGGTGGCTTGATAACAGATATAGATTCCACATCCTCCGGAGGCATCGTCTATGCCTTTGCGCGCGGCGTTGATGGAT
>Ga0209099_1000125_pt1 | contig 86767 bp, 126 predicted proteins | sample AD_JPNHW2_MetaG_FD_184430 | JGI IMG/M metagenome (GOLD analysis project Ga0209099, IMG submission 184430) | Active sludge microbial communities of municipal wastewater-treating anaerobic digesters from Japan - AD_JPNHW2_MetaG (SPAdes) (version 2) | ecosystem: Engineered > Bioreactor > Anaerobic...
GATCTTCCATGATGCAGAAATGTCAAATCCCATTTTAATACCTTCTGATGTTGGAGCCCAAATAGCATCGTCATTCATTGTGAATAAATTTTGTCATAAAATCTTGTTATAATATCAATCAATTTTTTAATTTTTCCTTCTTTTCTTAATTTCTTAAAAACAAGATTTTCTATTGAAAATTCTCCTTCCTCGGTAAGACCTTCTTTTCTAGATTTCATTATTTTAGCTTTCAAATCTCTAGATCCATTATAATATTCATCGCTTTCCTCGGGAGTGAGATTCATTTTGGATAATTTTTCAAATTTATTTATGTCATAAACTCTAGCTTCATATTTAATATTAACATCTTTGGTATCTACATCAGGTGGATTATAAACGGGTTTGATTATCCATTTATCATTCATCAATGAATATAAACCAGATGCGCAATGCTCTTCTTTTTCATCTTGTATATAAAGCTCAACATCGTGACCTTTTATAGTTATATTGTGTCTTAAATTCCATATAAATCTTTGACCATCAATAGCCTTTTTAACAAGCTCGGTATCTTCATTAACATCAGAGTAATCTATAACTACATGAACATCTATGTCAGATTCATCATTATAATTATAATTAGCCATCGACCCTGTTAAATAAATATCTTTTATCTCTGTTTCTAATTCAACATCATTGTAGAAATCTTTGGCTATTTTTATTAATTTGATTTTGATTCTTTCAATTATAACTCCACTTTCCCAAATGTCAGGACATAAAGTTTTTTTATATGGTATGCGTCTTTCTAGAACTTGGTCGTTTTTTCTTTTACACATTAAATCTATGGTTCTATAATTACGGGTATTGCCATTATCGAATCTAACATCCCATTCAAATGCTTCGGGCCATGTTCTCTTTTTTGGTTTATTTAAGATAAATCCAGCTCTTCCGACTAATCCAGCGTTTATTCCACCTCTATTAGCATAAAAACCTTCCGGTCTTAATCTTATCTCTTCACCTTGTTGAAATTTATAATCGTCAGGAGCATTTATCCAAATATTATCGTAATCCCATTCTTCTTCACCGTAAGGATCGATTTCTGATGTGTTTTCTTTTATGAATTTACCGTATTTCAACATGAGTCTATATATAAAAAACAGATATTAAAAAAAATAAAAACCAATTTGATTTTATTCTATATATAAAAGAAAAAGAAAATTCATAATCTATGACAAGAAACAATGATATCATTTCAACTCTTAAAACTATAGTAGATAAAAGCTATTTTAGAGATATGACTTCAGCTCTGCGATCTAATGGAAAAAGTAAGGCTGTAGAAGATTTTAATATTTTAGAAGCCTATCAAACATACTTCGATGAAACTCCAAGTCTATTAAAAATAACTCACGACGATTGTGATATTTTTTTATACGAAAAATTAAAAGCTCAAATAAAGAAGGAATTTAAAAATTCGAAAGTTCTTTTTAACGATACTGAATATAATTTAAAAAGAGATAAGTATATTCCAAATCGTGAAGTCTGGTATTTGGATGAAGGTTATTTATTAAATATATGGACAAGTGAATCTTTAAATATTTACGCCGAACCCGAGATTGATATTCGTATGAGTAAACACGATCAACTCGTCGAAGGAAATACACTTTTAGTGCCACCGAAGGAATCAGCAAAAGAAAATAAAGAAATAGAAAAGAAAATTATTGATACCTTTAAAAACACTACTATCAAAGAATATGAAAGAAACACAATCGGTATGATGAGTGTAGATGGTGGTGGTGAGCTCTTCGTTAAAGAATTTACATTGGATAAAAAATTTAAGATTCAAGATTTGGATGTTCATTATGGTGAAGGATTCAAAGAATTTGATGCAGCTCTTCAAAAGAAATTAAGAAGCGATACAAAGGGTCTTATTCTTCTTCATGGAGAGCCAGGTGTTGGCAAAACTTATTATATAAGATATTTACTTCAAAAATTATCCAAAACGAAAAAGAAGGTTTTATACTTCCCGCCAAGCATGGTTGAATCTGTAACAGATCCGGCCTTCTTTAATTTTATTACAAATTGGACAATGGATAATGGAAAAAATTCTGTTTTATTAATTGAAGATGCCGAGCCTCTTCTCGTGTCAAGAGATTCTGGTAGAAACATGGGCATTACGAATCTTTTAAATCTAACAGATGGTATATTAAATGACATACTATCCATACAAATCATAGCCACTTTCAATACAAAATTCGAAGAATTGGACGGAGCTTTACTTCGCCCGGAAAGACTTATAGCAAGAAAAGAATTTAAAAAATTGAGCATAGAAAATTCTAAAAAATTAGTAGAATTATTGAAAATGGATCCATCAAAAGTCACAAAAGAAATGTCATTAGCTGAAATTTATTCCATAAAAAATGACAATGGAATTCTTTTACATGGAGTAGATAAATCAAATCCTAATGGAGAGAGAAAGAAAATAGGTTTCACAAATAAAGAATAAACTGACAAAATGACATAATTTTTCATTTATTTTTCAACGGCATAAAATTTGATAATTAACTGAAAAAATAATAAAAGGAGGTTAATATGAAATATGCGTTAAAAAAGTACAAAGAACCATTTAATTCAATTTTCGACAATTTTGGAGAAGATATAGGAAGATTTGGAGAAGATATAGGAAAAATACTTGAAGATTTTCGCCCCTTTGAGTATCCATATTACAAAACAGTAAAAAATGTCGGTTATGTTAATATGGAATCCACTGATAAAGAATATAAAATCGAAATTGCTGCTCCTGGTTTTTCTAAAGAAGAATTGAGCGTTAGTCTTGAAGATGGTGTTATGACTATAAAGGGAGAACGCGCCAATGAAACAAAAGAAGAAAAGAAAAATTATACAAGACGTGAATTCTCGAAAAGTTCGTTTAAGAGATCTTTCAGTATTCCTGATGACGCTTCAGATGATATCAAAGCTCAATTTGAAAATGGAATCCTATTAGTTTCTCTAAATAAAAAGGCTCTTCCTCCAAAAGAAGAACCAAAGAAAATTGATATTAAATAAAAAAGGGGAGTTAAACTCCCCTTTTTTTATTAGAAAAACAACTACATCTTTGGTGTTGATTGAGTCTGAGTCATTGGAATTGAATATATGCTCCAGCTCCCAAAACAATTGGAACAGCGGCTGTAAGAAGAGATTTCCTACTTATTTCTTCATTAACAAATTCGTCGTATTTTGAAAGATTATCCATTAGAATCCTCCTATTTCTTCTTTAAATTTAGCTGGATCTTTTCCTTGGGCTGTTGCTATAGCATCTCTTACTTTAGCTAAAGCATCTTTATCTGGAAGATTTACTATATTTCTTAAAAGTTTGGATAAATTTTGTGTGTTTGTAGTAGCTTTTGTGTTTTTTGCTACAGCGTCAAATGGATCTGCTCCACCTGCTCCTGCTGCTGGCGGTTTAACTTCTTTCAATTTCTTCAACGAATAACCATATAGATTGTTTGTCATCCATTCATTTCCACTTTGCTTTAGTTTATTAACATCTCCTTGTGGAGCTCCACCTTGATTTGTCGTGGTTGGATCGGCCGTTGTAGTTTTAGTTGTGTCTGTTTTTGGAGGATTTGGAGTATTCGGTTGAGCGGGATTACGATTTGGCTCGTTCGCAGCCAGTTGTTCAAAAAGTTTACTAGAAAATTTTTGAGTGTAATTATCAAAAGTTGCCGCTGTTGTTGGAGCGGTTTCAACTTTACTCACATCAACATTGGCTTTCAAATATTTGTCTAATTCATCGTTTTTATAAGCCTGTGTTTGTTTATTTATTTCCATTATTTTCGCATTTACAGCGTTTAAAGCGTTCTTTGTGAAATCTTCGGCTTTATCAAAATTAAACATTTGCTCTTCGGGTTGCCCCTTGAATATAGTTTTTGCCATTAAAGCTGGTGTTTGATATTTATTAGACATTTCCTGCAATTCAACAAAAACAACAGACGCGTTGTCGTGAAGAACTTTTCTAAGACCTAGTGGTCCTGTTACTCCCTGCATCTGTTGAGCGGCTATAGCTTGTCTATCCTTTGTGGATTGCTCGAATATTCTAACAGAATCGTTCCAATCTTTTGAAGCATCCAACTTTTTTGTAAAATTTGCTACAGCGTCAGCTAATTTTTTATCAATTTTTCCAAATAATTTGCTAAATAAATTTTTAACAGCACCCCATAATAATTCTTCATTCAAAGCGTCTTTGAATTCTTCAAAATGTCTAATATTTTTTAATTCTTCCATATCTTTTTAATTATTTTTCTTTTGCTTCTTCTTCATCTTTTTCGAGTTTTTCTTTCTCCTCTTTAGATTTGGTTTTCTTAGTTTTTTTATATATTACTTTGCCTTTTGAATAGGTAAATCCTTCAAACGTTTTTAAGTGTTTCATGACATTTAATTTTTTTTCTTGTAACTATATATTAATTTAATTTTATCGATTTTTTTGTTGAAAAGAGGTCTCCATTTTTAATATATACAAATAAAAAGAAATTAAAAGAGATGGAATCTGTAAATTCGTTCATAACTCTAGCGGAGAAAATAACAAGGTTAAACGCTAATTGCGTTGAAATTTTAACAAAAACAAATGATTTAGTATCCAGTGAAAGCGATTCTGTTAAAATAGCTTATGATAATAATGGGGCTGTTAACACTTATTCACAACCAACTGTGGGATACTTAAAAAATCAAATAGACATTCTTAATCAGAATATGAAAAGAATGGCTTCTATTGAAGGATATACATATATAAGAGATGGTCAATCGTATAAGAGAATAATGACTTCCGACTTAAATAAAGAGCCAGCCCCTATCTCTGGCGTGGCTCAAGTCACTACATTCACCCCAATAAATAATCACTTTTTTGAGTCTCTTATGAATCCAATGTTGGCTGTTACTATAGATCTAACAGACAAAGTTGAGGAGGCTGTAAGAAAAATATTATCACGTAGATATATAGTAAGATTTGAAAAAAATGCTGATGGGAGTTTAACAGAAGCAGGATTAAGATCATTCAACAGTTTCGCATCCACCTTTTTAAATAGAAGCGACATAAACATTACAGATTTCTTAGCTTGGTATAATAATCCAACAAATGACGGATTGGTTGTTGACACTGTTGAACCTTATGACGAGCAAATATACGATCTTAAATTAAAGGAATTGAATTATTATGGAGTCTTTTCTGTTATTAAAGTTGAAATAGATGATATTAATAATAAAATGTGGTATCACGTTAATGACATAAAATATTATGGAAAAGACGGTACAATAAAATCATTAGTCATTGGAGATGAATTAATTGTAAACAAATTAAATGCAGGAACAAGGTATAGAGTAGTGGAAGTAAATACAGACTCTTCAAATACTAAAATAAGATTAGAAAATATAGAAGGATACGATCCAGTGGTTGTTGGTACTAATGTTTTAAAATATTATAGTGATATATCCAATCAGAAAAGTGTACAAATTGATATAGGTTTTGATGAATATATTGTTCAATTTGTTAAACCAATTAATACGGATGACAATATTATGGGAAGCCTTTGGAGTAATGGTATAAGTTTTTATACAAATGATTTGTTATTAGATACAAATAATAATATCAATTTATCTAATTATTATATTCAAGCTGTTTATGATTATGGAACATGGCTTAGAGATAAACTCACTAAAAGCATGCCAACTGTTTACGGCACAACTCCTAATATTCCTGTTTTAGATGCCGATAATTTTAAAGTTGTTCAAATAAATAAACATTTGACAGATGATACAGATCAAGACACTTTGAAAAAATTACATTCTGACAAGTCTTCTGTTAAAACTAAGATATCTCAATTAAACTCTTCCATTGTTCAAAAAACTTCAAAATTAAATGCAGGCGGATTAACGACCAATGAAAAACAAACATACTTAAGTGAAATTAATAAATTGAAGACAGATTTGAGTGTTTCATCCAGTAATCTTTCTTCTTTATTAACTCAAATAAACGATCTTAATGTTGGAACTACTTCATCTACTGTATCTCCTAAATATAGAGTAAGAGGATTTTGGCGTATGCCCGAACCAATCATATCTGATAAAACATCACCACAACACGTTGTTCAATTTAGAATTCAATATAGATATAGCTCAAAGAGTGGCAATTCAAATAATATTCAAACTTTCAATTATGCGAAAGTTCAATCAACTTCAACTGTTTCTGTGACGCCAACATCAACTTCAACAAATACAAATCTAAGTTCTAAAATTAGTGGTTCGGCTGCGGTCGCCGCGACTTCGACTGAAAATGTAGGCAAAACTGTTCCTGTTGCATCAACACAAGTTTCTACAACAACAGAAAATCCAGACAACGGACCTCAATATGCTAACTTCTCTAACTGGGTTGAAATTCTATCAGATGTTCGTAAACGTTATTATGATGAAACCACTAAACAATGGTATTGGAAAATTGAAGACGTGTCTGATGCGGAAACTCCAAATATCAATCAATTAGATATCCCAATATCTGCAAATGAAAAAGTAGAAATCAGAGTTAAATCCATATCAGAAGTTGGATGGCCTGATTCTTTGATAGAATCAGACTGGAGTAATGTCTTAGCAGTAGATTTTCCAGATGACTTAAAAGATGTTCTAAACGACAATCAATTCATTTTGGCGGAAGCTTCTCAAGATTCAACGACAGTAGCTTTGGAAACCACTTTAAGTAGTAAGGGTGTTGATAAACATGTCGCAGATAGTTATAATGTGAATCAAGATTATGTCGCTCATAAAGACACTAGTATAGCGGTAAGTATTAAATCAGATAATAGTCAAAATATGAATTTATTCCAATATTTAACATATTTAACTAATAGAGTAGCTGCATTAGAGCAACAAATTGCTGGAACTCGTGGTACGCTTAACATCACACTTTACAAAAAATCCACACTTCTTAAAAATATTACAAATAATACTACAACTAATATAAATATTGAGTGTGAAGATTATGGTACACAGTTAACTGGAACTGGTAGAACTTATGTAAATTCCGTCTATGTTGTAGATGATTATGTAGTTTCTTTTGAAAATACAAATCAAAGCGGAAATCTCGGATTCTTATCAGCCAGATCGTATACTAGTGGTGGAACAAATGCTTTCTATACAGATAACTTACATAAGATTTTGTTGGTTGATTACAATAGTAATTTATACACACAAAAAGATAATCAATTTATATGGTTTGCCGACAGGGATAGTAACGATTGGTTATCTAGTGGAGCAACAAATTTAAATCAAATTCAATATTATTTATCACATTCAACTTATAATATAGGAACTTCCGGCTCATCTTCAACTGCGTTATATAATGTAAATAATTTATTCGTTGGTGGAGCGCCTCAAGTAAACGATCTTTTGTGTGCGGTATTTCCATATCTACCTGATTTGAGCACTTTTGTAGAAAATGGTCAAGATAAAACAAAGATTATAAAACCGCAGACTAAATTTAGTGTAGGTTTGAAAATATTCTTCAAATTCCAAGGAAATAAAACATCTTCAGAAACATTTTTAGTTGATGGAGCGACAAATAGCACTAAATCAAGAAAAATAAAATTCTGGTTTGAAACAAATGATAATACTACTTATCAATTTGTTATCAATTTCAATTTAAATAGATTTAGAACTTATTTAAAACCAAAAACTGATGTAAGTGCTGTTACTGACATTGTTTAAAAATTAAAATAACTTAATGATAAATAAGAGTTTTCAGTTAATTAGAACAAATCCGTTATTAACATCAAATTTAAAAGTTGTTGTTGATTCTAATTATAAATTATACTTAGAAAGTTTTAATTCTAACAGTGATCTTAGCAATGTTAAATTCAAACATATGACTATGACTAAAACAGAATATTTGGAAGATAAAATTCCGAAATTCTATAAAGGTCTTCCGATAGATTTGGCTTTCGATGTTAAATACGATAACGATAATAAGGTTATTCAAAGTAAATACGATCATCAATTTGACACCACTTATTTCTCGGGTGGAGCTTACGTTGAAGATCAATGGTATTCAGAAGAATTCGATTATTTGGCCCCTCTTTATATAAGAAAAGATTCTCTTCCAAAGGGATTTGTGATATTAAGAGTGGATGATCCTTCGGGATATAATCTTAATGTTAATAATTATTTTGAACTAAATAGTCTTTCATCTAGTAATTTTAAAGAAATAGTTGATAACTGGAAATGTATAAAATTCTTTGATATGTCATATTCTTCTGATTTGGGATCGTGGTTAACTAATAATTACACCAACAACGCAAGATTTCCAAAGACTGCTTTTGAATATCATCCCGAACGCGCTGAATTTTCATATTGGTATGGAATGGATTATAAAACAGGTATTTATACATCACACCCAATATTTATGGATGATCGTGATGAAATTGAAACTCCTCATTTTAGATGGGAGAAATATATTACTGAGGGATACAAACAGAGTGGTATTATTTTCCCATTTATTTTAAATTTAAAATTTCTTTTTGATGACACACCAGCTACACCAGATACTCTTAGAAAATATTCTATGAATAGATATTTTGGTTTTTATGTTGATAGTATGGATTATGTTGGAAGTGTAACTTCATATAGAAGTCCTGCGATGATAGAGAATACTTATTTGGTTAATAATATTATAGTTTCTGGTTTCACTGGAATGACAACTGATCAAATATGTAGATTAGATTATTATGATATTCCAACGGTAAATCCTTTTACTGGAACATGGGATGATAGTAAACAATATTACGTTTTTGTTGACAATACTTCTGATTTTGATCGAACAAAAACAATTTCTGGTTTATATCAAGTTCAAAGAGTTATGCAAAACAACAAATATGTCTATAAAGTTATTAGTGATGAAATATTAGATCCATATTGGAACACTGGTTATACGAACATAAAAACAGTAGATATTAATTATACTGGAAATTATAACATAATAAGTGGAATCACAGACGATTTCTTCGTCGACAAATATATTGATTGTAATGGCTATGAAAAATATATGTATGGAGATCTTTATTTAATTGAAATAGGTGATAAATATCATGTTTTAAAATATAGTTCTGGAATGACAGAAGAAAACGAACTGACTGTAGATCCATTAACGGGCGATCTTGAAGATTGGAAATACTATATTCAAACAGATTACGCTATAAATTTAGACTCTAAAAATCTAGAATATTGGATATTAGGAAAAAATTCTGATTATTATAAACAAGTTCCTGTAGAAACGACTGTTGCTCCTCCTCTAACTTTTCCAATTTATAGAGTAAAATTTTCTGATATAAAAGATTTTGATTTTGAAAGAATTCATACTGGATATTCTGATTTCGATTATGAAAAATCTGAATATGTAGATACTACCGAAGAAAAATTATGGGCTTTTGATTATAATGATCCGAGCATTCCACCAAGCAAACGCGTGGAAGAACCTGGTACTCCAGCCCAATATAAAATTAGTAACATTTCTTCCGAATACATCGCAGACGACGAGCTTTATGAAGTTTTTGACTTGGGGCAACAAAATACTTTTGCTGGAAGTAATAATACTGAAAATAAATTATACGAATTAACAGACATATGGCGTAAAAATCAATCTATTTGTAAGTGGGGATTTATGGGGTCAATATCTCATTCTGACTACCCATATAAACTTAATAACAATTATGAAGTTGGTGGTCCTTATAATCGCACCTGTGATCCATTCTATACCATTCCCGATCCAGTATCAAAAAATATGGATTATTTTTACAGGCTTGGCAATTTTTATGATGGAACAAGTGGAAGTACTGTTTATTATAAAAACCAAACGACCAATATTCAATATGATTTTGTAACAGGTCAAATAGGAAGCGGTTTTGATTTAGATGCGTATTTTACTTTGAATTTTGACTATTTTACTTACTGGTTTAAAAACAAAGAATATTATGAAGAAAATGCTCAATTATATACAAGAAGTTATGACAAATATTCTGTATTTAATTATGGCGATGATAATGTTCCTTCTGTTACTTTATTTAAAGGGTTGAAAATCAAACTAAATGAAGTTCAAAATATTTATACAACAGAAGACGGGAAAACAATAAACAAAATTCTTTTTGGAACCAAGTCCTATAATAATTATAAATTATCTATAATTTTTAATGAAAATTATGCGGGATTAAATACAGGTTTGTTGAATAACAAATATATTGATACTTCTAGAAATAGTATTAGTGTTATATTAAATGAAAAATATCAAAATGTATTAATCATATTAAATGCTATGATGTCGGGTGACACTATTGATAGTGGCACATTGAATGACACTAGTTTATTTAATGAAAAAGACGGATTATATTATGGAAAAAAATTAGATGGAAGTTTTATAACTGGAAATAATAGTTATAATCCTAATATATTTACAGCTTCTAATTTTATTAATGCTATAAATGATTACAATGTAGATTATGGATTATCAGTCAAATACTATTGGATAAAGGAATCAGATGAGATAATCTATACTGGAAACACAACAGCCAATAATTTTGGAAACTCTTCGATGTCTAATATTCCAGAATGGCCTTATAATTTTATGCCTTTTATTCTAACAATAGAAACTCCCGTACCGATGAGTTTGAATAATAACTGTTACACAACATATCCCTATTATGTGAATAGTGTTCAAGATGATTATGTTGCTACATTACTAACATTTAACGAAAATAGAAACGAAAAAACTTTAATATACAGATTTTCTGGTCCATACGAACCAGTTTTCAAAGACATAAGTTTATTTGAAGGTGGATATTTTTGTTATAATAATATACAAGCTACAACGGGAGTTACAATGAGTGGCGCAACTCAATCAAACGCTTCAGCTTCTTTTGAATTTCCATCAACTCCGCCCGCTCAATGGGAAGGATTTGAAAAAATATGTAGCGTTGATGGTGGATACATTCAAATTAACTTTCCTCCCACAGGAGGCGATACTACTTCAAAATTCTTATGTATAAGAGGTTTTGATTTTTCAATAATTCCTCCAGATGCTATAATAAATGGAATAGAAATGTCATTGACAAGAAAATCCTTTGCTTATGTGCCTCAAAACGATCCACTTGGAATTTATGTTCAAGATAGTGTTGTATGCCTAGCAAGAACTTGTTATGATACTACTTTATTATCGGACAACAAAGCTAATCAGGGATCTATTTTAGATAATCCATTAATTCCATATTGGTCGACAACACAGCAAACAGTAAAATATGGTAGTCCTACAGACTTTTGGGGCGATGGTCCGACTCCACCAGGAACTCCCGGTGCTTGGAGTGGATCGACTTTAAAAGGAATAGATGTGAGCAATCCTTTATTTGGAATAGTTATGGCTGTTAGTATGAGAAATAGTGGAACTACTGATAAGAGTATGATATTGCCACAAATACAATGTGCCCAATTGAAAATATATTACTCATGGAATACGGTTGTTTATACTGCAACGGACACAGTTTATTTTGATAATAACTATAAATTCGATACAAACTTAAATGATTTTGGTGAAATAGATGAGTTAATTTATTCAAAAGTGAATGAAAATTCTGATATATTGAAAGATTCACCAGATATATATCATATATATCCATCGATAGACGAGTTTGGATATGAATATGGTGAAAGATTTATATTCAAATCTTCGTGGGATAAAGAATTCTTTACTAAAACCAATAACAGTTTAAAAGAGGATTCAGGACATGTGTGATCACTCGAGATCGGTTAACTGATATAGAGTTATTTTATTTTTAACCGCAAAATTCAAATTATCTATATTTTTGAGAGTTTCTCTCAAGAACTCTATATGATTATCTAATATGTCCTTTTTATGATCATGAGACGCTAATTCCCACTCAATCAATTTCATTCTTTCGGAAGCGTTTGTGATATATGGAGCTTGATTTCCAATATAATATTCAAATCTTTGCTTTCTAAAAGATTTGATTTTCGGCATCATTTTATATATCTGATAAGACATATTTTTTATTTGCTCTGATACTTGTTGGCGAAGACTTATAATCTCAGCCTGAAGTGGAACAACTTCTTTTGCACTACAAACCATTTTCTTTGTCAGAGATTCAACTGTAGCATTCCAATAATTTTCAGATTCTTCTAATTTTGATATTAATTTATCGACACCTTCTTCTTCGAGTTCGGCCATATTGATTTTTTTATTTTTATAGGACTTTAATATAAAATTGTTTTATATTTTCTTATAAGAAATTGTAAAATAGTAATCAAACTTAAATTGACTAACATCTTTTGTTTGATTATAAATTATTTTAACTGTGTCCAAATTGCTTAGATAATCTGGAGTTATTATGTTAACGTTCGGAATTCTATATTTAACACTAAAAACAGATTTATTAAAATTTGGGCGCTTTAAAGCTTGATTCTTATCGAAAATAGTAGCACTATTAACAACATCGAAATAATTCGCATAGAATACTAATTCTGATATATTATATCTGTTTAGCATATTAACATCAATATAATTATTGATATAGGTGTCTATATTTCTTTCCACCAAATCTTCACTTCTAACAGTCTTAAACACTCTGTTTTCTTTTAATCTTAAAAATAAATATTCTCTTAATATATTTTTAGCGTTAATGATTATTATCCATTCAAAATTTAGATTCTTATCTGAAGTAGTTTCGTTTTGACTATAAATATCAATTGAATGATTTTCATATTTAATATCATCCAACCCTCTTGTTATATTAATTTCTGGATGTAAAATATTGGTATCATAATATTGATAATGATCGTTTTGAATATTTACTTTATCAACTATTTCTGAATATTGTATAGACATATCATTAATATAAATTTGATCTTCGATATCAATAAGTTTACTTCCAAAGAAACTTTTTATTTCTGTAGCTGAGCGAGTGCCGTTTGTTGGAACGGTTTCATATTTTCTTATTATTAAATTACTTTTCATCTCCAAATTTCCTCTCCATAAGGATCTATATTATATTGTTCGTAATTTTTTACTAAATTCACTTTTTCGTTTGTTAATTCTACATCACCGTTATCATAAAGTGTAAATACTCCATATTGATAACTCATCCAGTCATAATTAAAAGCCATATCCTTTATCGCGTTTACATCTTTATCATGAATCTTGGGATTATTTTTTTCTAAATAATCTTTCGGATCTTTTTTTTTAGCTACAAAATATCCAACGATTTTTCTATTCGGATCTTCCCATTTCTCTTCGCTGTAAGGATCTAATTCATTAGTTTCGTTTAAAAATCTCTTCACGTGTTTCATTTCTTCTATCGATATCTTTTCTTCTATATATTAAAATGTCAAAAGCTAATTTCAAAAAATAAACATTTGGCTCATAATTTAATATATATATTTTATGAAATTTAAACTCAACGAAAATAATACCAAACTTCAATTAATAGAAGCGAATAGAGACGAGTATGCTCAACTCAAATTAAGCCTGAGCAAGTACGTGAAAAATTATTTCTTTCAGGCTAAATACAAAATGACCAAGTGGGACGGGAAAATAGAATTCATGAAAATGGATAAGATTAACTTTGGTCTTTGGTATGAAGTTTATAAGGTTTGTAAAGAATATGGTTATCCATTTCAAATAGTTAATAAAGAGCAATTTCCGATAGATAAGAATATTAAAAGAGAAGAAGTTGAAAAATTTTGTTTAGAATTCTTTAAAGATCATAAGTCTAAAGAAGATATTAACAAATCATTCAATCTTTATGAACATCAAATTGAAGCGATATATAAAATTCTAAAACATAAATATGGTTTAGTTGAAGTGGCGACAGCTGGCGGAAAGTCCCTCGTTTTCGGGACTTTAATTTTTTATTATCTTAATAATATTAATCCAGACGCTAAATTTTTACTTATTGTCCCGAGCATTGGTCTGGTTACTCAATTTTATAATGATTTAATGGACTACAATCTTGGATTTCATATGGAAAATAAAACCCCGTCTAATATAAAAATAGATGAGATTATGAGTGAAAGACCAAGAAAACATTTCGACGGAGAACCAAATATATATATTGGTACATATCAGAGTTTGGAGAAATGGCCAGATGAATTTTTCAAACAATTTGACGTCGTTGCAGTAGACGAATGCCTTCACCCAGACACTTTAATAGAAACAACATCAGGAAAAAAGAAAATATGCGATATTAAAAAAGGAGAATCGGTATTTACTTTAAATGAAAAAACAGGCAATAAAGAAATAAAAGAAGTGGATTTTATATATAGAAATATAAGTAAAAATGAGCAGATGTTTGAGTTGGAATTTGAGAATGACAATAAAATAAAAATCACTGGGAATCATCAAGTTATTTTAAAAAATAAAAAAAGAAAAAGAGTTGATCAGTTAACGGAAGAAGATGAAATTTTTGACATCAATATATGAATTTAATAATCAGAATGTAATCGTTCTTGATGATAATTCCGATAAAAATGATAAGGAAGAGGTATTTAATTTTTTAAAGAAGAATGTTTTTAGATTTATGAATAGGAAAAACACTGATGAATCTATAAATAGATTTTTGAAAAAAAATAATATAGTTATAGATATAAATAGGAACTTAACATACAAAAATATATTCGATTTTCTCAATAATACTACTTACGATAATTGTCATTGTGACAATATAAATTGTGATAATGAAACTAAATTCACTGGATTTTATTCACTTAAATATTTTCCTAGTGGATATCATAAATTTTGTTCTAAAAAATGTATGAATGAATGGTTTAGTGATAAACAAAAAGGAGAGAACAATACTTTTCATAGAATGAACAAAGACAGAATTATGAAAAATTTAAAACGTTATGAAAATAAAAAAAATATCTAAAATTGATTATGACGGTGACGTATATAATCTTAGAATAAAAGACGACGACGGGTATAACCATAATTATTTTGCTAATGATTTGTGTGTGTCTAATTGTCATATAGCAAAGGCTAAAACCGTAATATCTATTATGGATAGAACATTTGAATCATCTAAAATTCGTTTTGGTATGAGTGGTAGTTATCCGTCGGAAGGGAGCGCTGAGCTTTTCACAATAGAATCTTTAACTGGTCCAAAACTCATAAACATTAAGGCTAAAGATTTAATGGAAAAAGGTATCATATCAAAAGTAAAAATAAAAGGATTGATATTAAATCATAATGAAAAAAGTTTTGCCGAGAACGTTTATGCTATAAAAAGATCTGGTAATGGTAAAAAGGCGTGGGAGTTGGAGCGCAATTTTGCTCAAGCATCACTTCCTAGAAAAATCTTTTTAGCCAAACTAGTGTCCAAATTTAAGCAAAATTCCATAGTTTTGTTTCAGAATATAAATTATGGAACAGAGTTATATAATTATTTTAGAGATAATATACCAGGAAAAGATTTCTTCTATATTGATGGAAGCACTTCAAAAGATAAACGTGAGGCTATTCGCAAAGAACTAGAGAAGACTGATGGAAATGTAAAGATATTGGTTGGTTCGTTTGGAACAATGAGCACAGGCATAAACATTAAAGCTATTGTAAATCTTGTGTTTGCTGATAGTTTCAAATCTGATCGCGTGGTGCGTCAATCAATTGGAAGAGCACTTCGTATTCACAAAGATAAAGAAAAAGCCATTATATTTGATATAGTGGATCAATTTCATCCAGATTATAAAGGAACATTGTATCATCATTTTCAAACTAGAAAAACAGAAATATATGATAAACAACAATATCCTTACGATGAAATGAGAACTAATATTTAATTTTTTATTTTTGTTTTTTTATATATATTATCATGAAGAAATATACAGAGATAGTAAACGAATCTAAAAACGATTTTATGAAAATGGCTATAGATTTAGCCAAATTGAGCATCGAAAAAGGAGGAGGTCCTTTTGGATGTGTTATAGTTAAAGATAATAAAGTAGTTGGAAAAGGTCATAATAGAGTTACTTTGAATAACGATCCAACAGCACACGCAGAAATAATGGCTATTCGCGATGCTTGTAAAAATTTAGGAACATTTCAATTAGAGGGTTGTGAAGTTTATACTTCTTGTTACCCATGCCCAATGTGTATTGGAGCAATTTATTGGGCCAGACCTTCTATAATATATTATGGAGCTACACACGTTGACGCTCACGATGCTGGTTTCGATGACAAATTCATATACAACGAATTAAAAAAACAAGACGATATGAAAAGAATTCCAATAATTCAAATATCGGGATTGAAAGCTTCTGAAGTTTTTAGAAAAGATTGGTTAAATAAAAAAGATAGAATGGAATATTAAAATATTCTTATTTTTTAAATATAAAGTTTTATGGAATTTAAATTAGAACCAAAACGTAAAAGCGAAGTACAGTTTAATGGTCATGTTGAAAACGATAAGAATTGGGCTGTACCTTTTGTAAATGAAGTTCAAAGAGAATTTGAGGAAAGATTCGATGTTATTCGTATGTCATACGATCAATTAATGGATGAAGTTTATTGGAATAACATGGTTTATTCGGCTAAGATAAATTTCAAACCAGTAATAGGGAAAACTTATCATCTCTATAAAAATTATGAAGATAAAATTTATTTATCTTTAATATCTCCTAACGAATGGAAAATTATGGATCACTTAGGATCCTTTAGATTTGAACACACAGGTAAGTGGATTAAAGTTGGTTAATTAATTTTCCCAATTTTCTTCTTGAAACGGATCTTCTTTTTCGTGTCCTTTGTTTTTTGGATTTTTATGGATTATTAATCTCTGTGGCGATGCAGCTAATCTATGTCCATCATCGAAAAGAACACTATATTTGCCATCCTCTCTTCTTCTTAGTATAACTCCGATTTTTCCGTTGTGTTCCGAGCCTTCTCTAGAATAAGTAATTCTACTGCCAACATCAAATTCTGGTACTGGACGATGCACTATATGTGGTGGATGTACTAGTTGTGGTTGTGGTGGACGAGGTACTGGTTGTGGTGGATGTAAAGCTCGTTCTCTTTGCTCGATTCTTCTTTGTCTGCGCAAACGCCTGTTATCAATTTTACCAACAGTTAAATTATAAACCATATAACCAATAAAACCAACTACGACTAAAGTTAGAAATCCCAGTAAAAACATGGATATTATTTGATCGCTCGAAGCATTCCCCCATCCAGTCAATTTATATTGTTCGGATATTTTATCTGTTTCTTTTTTTAAATACTCGAGATCTACTGACGCTCTTTTAAAATCTTTAGATGTTATATGTTTGTCTATCTGCTCAATATTATAATTAGATGTGCCATATTTTTGAATAATTTTTACAAGATTCGGTTTTATGGCATTCCATCTTATCATAAAGGTATTATATCCCATATGATCCAAATCTCTATGCAAATCAACCATTTGTTCAAATACTTGATTTATTAAAGGATCTTTAACGTGATTTTTTAATCCTCTGAGAACATCAAGAACATCATCATAGTTGTCGTGCATCATCTCAAAATTAAGTGGATATTCAGGATCGTGATGTGAAGTTGCTATAACAACAGCGGCGGCTTCCGCTTTGTTAACATTAACGAATAGTGAGCTAAGAGCTATAGATAATGCTAAAAATGTTTTAGACAAAACTCCTTCATTTAAAGCTTCTTCGCTTAAACTTTCTTTAATAAAATCTTCATATTTCTTTAAATTTTCCATATTAATTCCACCATTCCTCCTCACCGTAAGGATCTACATCAGAGTGTTTTTTATAATATAACTTTCTATATAACTTTCTACGTATTCCTTCTCTAGCTTCTCTAATGCTATTTTTTATTGTATATCCGAAATTATCCCACATAATGAAACCAACAACTCCAACTAAAAATAAACCCATAAAACATATGACACAATATGCAAAAACATCTTGCCCGTATACAGTGTCCCATCGTGTAACATTATGTTTTTTAGCTATTTGATCTATTGCGTATTTCAAATACCTAATATCTGCATATACTTTTTTATAATCCTTTCTACTTATATGATTAGCTATTTGTTCCAATTTATAATTCTCCATACCATATTCTTTCACTAGAGCTAATAATTTAGGCCTAATTATATTAAATCTTTGAACAAATTCCTCCAATCCCATTTCTTCGTCTTGTTGATATAATTTATTTAATTCATCATACAAATCTTTTATTCTTGGATCTTTTATATAATCTTGTAAAGCATATAAATTGTGTAATATGCCACTTAAATTTTTATGCACTACTTCATTATCAAAAGTATTAGTCGAAGGATCTAAAACAGGCCATTCTTTTTCTGTTTTATAAACATAAGGAGAAGCTCCACTTGAAGCCAAAACATTGCCAACATTGGTGAATATTGAAGATAGTGTTAATGCTATGGCTAGAAATGTCTTAGCACCAATGCCCTCATTTACAGTAGTGTAGTTACTATATTTCTGTCTTTCAATATTAAATGATTCAAATGCTGTTATCATACTTCCTATATATTAATTTAATATTCTATGAATTTATAATCTTTATAATATCCAAGCGTTGGAACACCAACTACAAAACTATCTATAAAATCACGAAATTCATCTACTTCTTTATCTGTTAATCCTTGTGGAAGATATATTCTGCCAGGAACTCCATTTATAATTGGAAGTAATTCTTCCCATGCAATTCTTCTTGCATCATATGGAAGTATTCTTTTATTAGTAAAATCAGATAAACTATTCATTCCATATTTTTCTTTAACTATATCTTTTATTACTTCCCAATCTACTTTATTTTCTGGCTTACAAACAGGACATGGAATAAAACCCATTCTAACTAATTTTCTAAGTCCTTTATCTCCTATGAACAAAACAACTTCTTTATCGTTTTTTGGTCCTCTATTTCCCGAAGAACAGTTGGTTAATCCAAATAATCCTGTTGCTAATCTACACGACCAAACTTGCTCAGCAGTATTTAATTCTGACATTCTGACAAATCGACCGTCTACAAATGTAAAATATGTCTTAAAATCTTTGAATTTCTTAATCATATTTAATTCTGTTTTTTAGTAAATCTAAATCTTCTTATTGACCACCAATTTGGAACACCTTTGACAGTTACAAAATAACCTGGTCCTGGACCGTGTTTAACATCCACAACTACATAAACCACTCCATATTGTAAAAATTGTTGAGGTCTGTCCTGTGTTGTATGATCGTCTAAACATATAATAGTATCGCCGTATTGTGGAATAATATCACCCGGTTCGTTCCAATCCTCCTCACCATTAATCCATTCCTTTTCACCAAATGGATCTTCTTTTGATTCTTCCCACCATTTAGTTGATTCGTATATCTGAAATTTCTTAATCATTTAATCTATTTCTTTTTTAACAGTATTTGGCTGTTGAAGTGTCTTTTTAATTTCTTCATCACTCATTATATCTTTAAATTCATTATTCTTATTTTGAATGTTTTGCAATTTCCAATCATTACCTGCGTTTGATGTGCGATAAATATAATTTTTTCCATTTCTTATTATTTCAATGGTTTTGCTAGATAATCTGTCATAAAAATTTCTTATATTTTCGTTAATTTTATACATATTTATTTTATTCCATCTTCCATTTCCACCACTTTGAATAACAATATATTCGGGTGTTGGTTCCAGCTCAGATTCATTTTTCTTAAATATTAAAAAGAATTTAATATCACTGCGCTCACCTAAGAAAGTTTCACAATCTCTACTATATTCAACGTTATTCTTTTTAAATCCTTTTTTATCAAGTTTCTTTAAAAATTCTTCATCCAAAACCAAGTCATCAATATTATTATATTTTTCAGAATTGAAATCAATAATATCTCCCATAAGAACTTGCTCCGCCCCTATAGACTTTAACAGAGATTTTGGCTCTATATTTTCTTTTATGAATTGATTATATTTCTTTATCATTTTCATTTTTTAATCCCAAGTTATTCTTGGTTCCTCCTCTTCCTCCTCTTCTTCGTCCATTTTTTTCTCATTCTCTTCTATTTGCATTTCAATCTTTCTAGCAATTTTTTCCATAGTGTTTGTATGAGTCATTCTTTTAACTACTATTGGATTTTCACCACCAACTCCACTAAGCGGATTTCTATTTCTATGATAATAGATAACTATTTCCCATTTATCACTTTCGTATAATCTTTTAACATCTATTCTTAAATGACTATTTGGTGGATCTTTCAAATAAATATAAGTCCTAAACCATTCATCGTGTGTCGCATAAGGACGAGTCCAAGTAATCTTTCCCAGTGTTGTATCTTTAAAAATTTGCATTCTTAATTCAACGTCTGTCTTGTTTTTCCCAACTTCGCTTGTGGATTCTAAATTTTCATCGTTTGCCATTTTAAGTTTTTCATATTCTTCTTCTGTTACAAAATCTTTTTCGGGATAACTATAACCAGTTTCCTTAATTCTAATCATTCCTGCCTCTATGTTTACAAAATCTACTTTATAAGGAGTATCTGTTTTTAAAAGCGAAAGAGATTTTAATCCACCCAATGTATCTGGAAATTTAGCTGAAGTTCCTTTACCAATATAATAAACTGTGTCATTATATTTTATTCTTCTTTCATTGTTGTGTACAACATCTGGAAAAACTCTGTATCCACTTTTCTCACCGCTGGATACAAAATCCGCAAAACCTCCACCTCCACTTTTTTTCTTTATGAAATATTCTTCTTCTGTTGCAAAATTTTCATCTACCCATTTTTTATTCGGTGAATGCCACGTGCCAAATTTCTCTTTCTGTTTTCTTACATATATATCACAACGATCGGTAAATTTCTTATTGAAATTTATTCTATATGGAGTATCATATTCATAATCTTTATTTTGAGGACCCACATAATAAACTATTTGTCCGTCTTTAAATTTTTCTTTATTTTTTAATATATCTTTATTTTTTCTTTTATACTCTTCTTCTGATATAAAATTCGATTTAATATCCTCTTTTTCAATAGTCAAATAACTTATATCTGTTGGTTCAATAACTCCAATTTCAAAAAATTCTTTTCCAATAATATATTTTGGATGTCTAAACAATCTATATGGAACATCTTTTTTTAATCTATTATTAGGATCTATGATATTACCATTTCCAACATAATAAACTATATCTCCGACCTTTGGATCAAAAGATGGTTGTTGTTTTTGCAAATTGTCATTCAATTTTCTTTTTTTGAATTCTTCTTCTGATATAAAATCGTCAGGATCAACATAAATAGTAGCGTTCCCCTTTGTTATACCAAGACCGTATAACGCCTCTGCTTTTGATTTGCAATCAACAACCACGTAAGGTCTATTTTTATCATAAGATCTCGGAGAATCTCCAACGTAATAAACTATATCTCCTTTTTTAAATTTTGGAATACGTATGTATTGTGCATTCATTTCTTTGGTCTTTTTTTCTTCACGTAATTAATTTCACCTAGAAGTTCTGTTAATTTTAATTGATGAGCTATTATTCTTCTACAAAATATTTCTTTTTTTAAATTTTTGCTCATATAAATATCCAATGATAAAATAGTACATGTACCGAAATAATCTTGAAATTCATAATAAGGTTCTTGCTCTTCTTCAATCGATGAATCAGATAATCTAAATATTATATATATTTTATCACTTCCTTTTATATTTGATATTCCATCTTTTACAATACATCTTCTACAGTATATATAATCTAATTTTTCATCGAAGTACCACGTGAGCTTTCCTTCGCGAGTGTCATCTAACAAACGATTGATGATTTGCTCATCCGTTTTCTTTTTCTTTTCCCAATCTACGTTAAGACTCATAAGTCTATATATAATTTTTTAAAATTTAATCCTCAAATTTGCCATTTTTATACCAACGTATTTTTGAAGGTTTTTTATTGAATTCCATTCCTCTTTTACTTAAATTATAAATTGGACACCACCACGAGTAATCTTCAAATGACACTTCATAAACAGGTCCACGATAAGTATAGTATTCACACTCACCATTCACATCAATATTCGTATCATCTAGTCCTTCTTCATGGAAGTTCACTATTTTTCCAACCTTATGATCGAATTTTCTTTGATCAACAACACCGTTCACAATCACTTCATCGCCTATTTTAAAATCAAAGAAATCTTGATATTCTGGATTATCAAAATATCTAACTGATTCTCTTATGAAAAAAGCGTATGAGCGTAAATATTCCATCAGCAGAATTAATTTCTGCTATATATTAAAATTAAATACTGATTAAATTAATTGGCATCTCCTGGTGACAAGAAATGTTTTCGAATCCCTCAAAGGGACTTAGATCGATTATTTTATCGTTTAGAAATTGCTCGTTTAAATATTCCGCCGATATATTTCCGTGAATATTATTATTGAAATTTTGAACTTTATTTATTGGATTGTTCATAATAACAGATTTTTCTAAACAGATTAACTTCGGTTTAAGTATGGGGCGGGATGCCATTTGAGATTCTAATAAATTGGGGTTATCATATCTTTCTATTATCAAATTGTAATATATATCGGCGCTTCTAAATATGTGTCCATCCAAACTCATTGGATATCCATAATCACCAGTTTTTCCCATCCATTGAAAAACTCCATTTTCTGTAAAATCTGGAGGAGTCATTTTAACTGCAGCCGGATAACAATATGTTAAATGGGGATGAAGTCTCAACGAAAAAGCGGCTATATCCCCATGCTCTTGAAAATATTTAAATCTATTATTCTCTATCGAGAAAGGCTCTTTGAATATAATATCATCTACGAAGAAAACAGTATATTTCTCCTTTTTATCAAATAAATCTATTACACAGGCCTGAAAACCAACATCTTGTTTCCATAAAATATTTTGATCTGGATGTAAGATTTTTAATTTATCATATCCTTTTGCAAAATTTAGATCCGTGTGCTTCGTTATTATTTTGATCTGAAATTCTGAAAATTCTTTGAAAAATTTTTTCATAGATCTTATAAGAAGCTCCAGTTGTGCCGGCCTGTCTTTTGAAAACAATATTATGTTCATTTAATTATGTACCCACTCGATATTTTTTCAATGCTTAACACATTATCAGTTCCCAATTTCTCAAAAATAAAAGAGGGATTATTTGTAGAAATATATATAAAACCGTCTGGGTCAGTAACAATATTCGAGTCTGTTAAATTTAATTTATCTACACGTACTCTGAAAATAGTTGTTCTTTCAATAGAAGATTTGATTAATTTATCAACACCTTCATTCGTTTTTTCTTTATCTCGTGGCGGTTCAATTGGAATTTGATTTCTTCTCTTATAAGATTCAAATCCTCTCGACGCTTCAGTAAGCCCATCACTCATATGGAATTTTTATTTTTTATACGCCTGTAAAATATATAAGTTTATTTAAAAGATTGTCAATTATTCTTTAATTGAATTTTCACTTAGATTTTAAATAACATTTTATCGATTTCATAATTTGTGTAGATGTCATTAAATCAAAATCTGCATCAATATACCCATTATTAGAATATAATCTAACTGTTTTTATTTTTGTTCTACTTAACATATCTATAATCTGTTTTCTTTCGTCATATGTTCCTAAAATACTTTCAACATATCCATCACAATTAAAATCATTATAATTTTCTAATGTGATTTTTTCCCCGTTTGTAAAAAGGATAATTATTTTACTATCTCTATCAACACATCCGAAATCGCCTTCTGAAACTTTAAAATTAATACTCATTAAAGTCGCCCCGTCATAATCCCAAGAAATCCAACACGAAATTATACCATTCGAAATATGTCTCAAATAACTTTCCATAGATGATGTATATATTTCGCTTTTAATAGAAGTTCTATCTGTCATTTTATCAGTCTTTCGTGAAATCAATTTGGAACAATCACAAATACTATCATTAAGAATATCAACCTGTTCTTTGACAATTTTTTTATAATTTTCTGAATTTTTCTGTTCGTTTTGCCAACTATCACAAGATATAAGAATCAATAAACATATAAACAATAATACCTTTTTCATAATTTCACAATTTTTTCATTTTAAACAAAATTACATAATGTTTCTGGAATAAAAAAAATCAAAATGGAAAAATATGACTTTTTTCTTTTAATATATATTTATACGAAAAAGATGAATTGGAATAAATGATGATTAAATATACATATAAGTTCAGACTTAATCCAACGGATGACCAGAAAACATTGTTAAATAAACACTTTGGTTCAGTTAGATATGTATATAATCATTTTCTCAATCAAAGAAAAACTGAATATCTTGATAATAAAAAATCATTAACATACAATCAACAAGCAGGTTTTTTAACACAATTAAAGAAGGAATTGATTTGGTTGAAAGAAATAAACTCGCAGACACTACAATACTCATTAAAATGTTTAGACACTGCTTATCAAGGTTTTTTCAACAAGAGAACACAATTTCCAAGATTTAAATCAAAAAAATCCAAAAATTCATTTACTATACCACAATTTGTTTCTGTTAAGAAAAATAAATTGATGATACCAAAGTTCAGAGAAGACGGTGGTATAGAAATGATAATGGAAAGAAAAGTAAAAGGAACAATAAAACATTGTAATATAAGTAAAACGCCCACTGGAAAGTATTTTGTATCTATTTTAACTGAACAAGAATACACACCAATAATTAAAACAAATAAATCAATAGGAATAGATTTAGGATTGAAAGATTTTTTAGTGTTATCTAATGGAACGAAAATCAAGAACCATAGATTTCTTAAACACTATGAGAGAACATTAAAACTAAATCAACAACATCTATCAAGAAAAACAAAAGGGTCAGTAAGATATGAAAAACAAAGACTCAAAGTGGCAAGAATACACGAAAAAATTACCAATTCAAGAATGGATTTAATTCATAAAACAACATTAAATCTCGTTAGAGATTTTGATACAATATATCTGGAAGATTTGAACATTAAGGGTATGACGAAGAACCATAAATTATCAAAGTCAATTAGTGATGTGTGCTGGTCAAAGTTCATTGACACTCTTGAATATAAATGTAGTTGGAACGACAAAAAAGTAGTTCATATAGATAGATTTTTTCCATCCAGTAAAACTTGTCATAAATGTGGTTGGATAAACAACAGCCTCACATTAAAAGACAGAGAATGGAAATGTGATAAATGTGGAGAAGTTCTTGATAGAGATTTAAATGCGTCAATCAATATCCTCAATGAAGGATATAGAATAAATAATATATCAGTTGGAACGACTGATTACAAGCGTGGAGACCAAATAAGACCAGATTCGTCTGGCGTAATCTATGAAACGCTTGAAGAGATGGGACTAAATGATAATGTTCCAGAAACCACTAAATTTTAAGTTTAGTGGTAGTTCATTTAAAATTCTTCATCATAGACATCATCATGTCATTATCTACACCAAAATATTTATTGATTTTGATCATGTCTTCCGTTAAATCGCGACCGTATTTATCTCCATAGTCCTTTTTCATTTCTGTTACAAAATCTTTTGCAATCTTTATCATTTTGAGCATTCCGCCCGCTTTTTGAATTTTTTCTTGCATTTCCTTGGTTTTAGGAGTAATGAAAGCTGTCATTTCTTCAATAAGCTTTTTGATCTCTGGATCTTCGATGTTTTCAAATTTTTTTTTATCTATCATTTTATTTATTTTTTTTTTAATTTGTTAATGTTAAAATTTTATATAAATTTCATAAATATTTCTCTTTAAAAATGTTATTATAAAAATTTACAATATCTTTTTTTATAACAGAAGAGTCTGTATTATTGACATAATCATCAAATGATCTATATCCCTCTAAAGTATGAGATTTGAAAGAATCAATAAAAAATTGAAAATCATGTTTTTTCAACTCAGGCAACAATTCTTTGATTATATTACCATTAAACTTATTTTTAATTTTTATTCTATTTTCTTCCATTTTCTTTATATTTTCTATTTTTTCTTTAAATTTCACCTCAGGGAAGAAATTATTAATTCTATCAAAAACTTCATTAACGTTAGTATCTTCTCTAAATTTATATACATCATCACCAGTTTTATATTTCTTAATATATTCTAACCACTCCTGGTATGTTTTACGTTTATAGTTTCTTTCTCTGTTAATTTTATTAAGACGATACAACGCCACACCCGCTTCACTATATCCATATGGTTCTAAATCAGAAACATAAGGATTAAAATATTTTGACTTAATAACATAATCAAAAACTTCTTTAAGTGAATCGAATCCCGCGTGAAATTTAGATGGATTTAAATCTAAAAATGTTAAAATTTTATCTATGTTTTTAGATACATTAATAGTTCCAATTTTTTGACCTTTTATATAATGAACATATTTTAATCCATCAGATCCAAATTTTAAATAATTCATCCTAGCCAATTGTCCAATGAGATTTCCAAGATCGTTATAACTAAAATAATGAAAAGCAATCTGAAAATCTTCGGGTTTAACTCTAATAAAATCTATTTGAAAATCTTTATAGTTAAAGGATACAGTGGTTTCACTCTGATCGTAATGACATTCACTACCAGTAAAAAGTTTCAATAATTTCTCTGTGGGAACAGTATTTTTAATAATAATATCCAGATCACCAAAATCCTTTTTATCTCTATAATAAAGAGGAATTTTATATTCAATGTTATAGAAATCCAATACAGATTCTATATTCTTTCTATATTCGTTGAATTCCTTTAGAGGCAATCTACCTGTTCCAAATAATAATCCACCCATAATATTATATATTTGGCGCTATTATACAATTTTCTTCAGAATTATCCTGCACGGCCAAGTCCCAGTCGTCATATTTAAATGTCACGTTCAAAGATTCTTTAAATTTATCCCCCCTTTTCTTTTTTTCTTCTAACTCAATTTTCTTTTTCTCAATCTTTTCCTTATCGTTAAATCTATCATATTCTTCATTGAAAATACGATCCTGTATTTCTTTTGAAATAGTAGAATGTGATGAAATTATATATGTATCTAAAACGTAAGAACGAACCGTATGCCCACGATATACATTCATATTTAAATAATCTAAATGAACCATATCTCTTGACATACATAAATCGTTGGAATATTCACAGAAGGCAAAATAATCAGAATCAAAATAATTGCCCATATGATCACTAATAACGATAAGATCGTTTAATTTTCCTTTTGGAATATAATTATAAATTTTTCCTTCTTTCTTATTCAACCATTTGAAAGTGTCTAAATAAGGATAATTTCCAAACTCTACGTTTTTAAGATCTATTTCAAATTCTTTGATAATCTTTTCACCATTAAATATTATATTTTTTGGAGTAGACCAGTTGTTATGTTCTTTGTAATAACATTTATTTTCTTTTGCCCAATTATAAAAATAATTCATATACATGTCATTACAAACATATATTCTATCTAAAAGTTTTTCTTCACCCACGCTCCAAAGAATAGATCTACCCATCACCTTATCGTGTTGGTCTAGCATAACCAACATAGACACAACATCTTCATTTTCAACATATATGTCAAAATAATTCTCAGGTGATCCTTTCATACAAGAAGCCCCGAGCGAACCACATTGCTGATAGTAATTACTATAATTATAAAATTTTGCTATATCTTTTCCTTTAACAATCTCCATACGAAAAATAGGAGGATCTACAAGGGATAAGAATTGAGTGGCAAAATTTTCAATATCATAACCATCACATTTAAAAAGCTTTTTCATTACACTACCAGGTCGAGCAGTATAACGCATCTTTGGTTTCCAATAATCTTTATCTTCTTCAGCTTCTATTTTATCAATTTTATCTTGTGTCAAATAACTTATATGACCTTTATTAGAAGAAGATAAATCCAAATAATTGAAATTCTTATCGGGATGAGTAAGCAATCTTTCATCAACCTCTTCACGTAGAAGAAGTTGTCTAACGTAACTTCTATCATCAATTTTTAATAGAACTTCTTTCAAAGCTTCGGAAATAACAATTTTTCTTTTTATAACAGGAGCTTCGGATTGAGTTTCAAGTGTTGTTGTCGGCATATTGTTAATAATTAAAATTTCCAATTAATATTACTTTACATTTAAAAAATATTCTTATACCAAAAGTCGCTGGCTCTATTTTTTCCACACAAGGATAGGTGTCATAAAAAAACTTTTTAATTTTTGGAAAATTATGTTTTGGATAATTCCCCCATAAATATATTGCACTTTCACTATAGGCGTATGTTTGAATATCACAATCATGGTCATCACGCAATTTTTTAAACAACCAATCAGTAGATAATTCCAAATCTGATCCCCAGATTGAAAACACTCTTAAACCAGCATCCCATTTACATACGTGCTCTGGCATTATATTAAATTTTTACAAAAATAAGGAATTTAATTAAGGATATAAAATTATTTTAATCTTTTTATTTTATATTTTTCGTATGGGTCTTTGTAATTTTCTAATTTATCTTCATCGTAAGAATCGAAAGTAATTCTAGCTCTACATGTTTGAATCTTACCGTCTTTATAATATTCATACCAAACATCATCTTTTTCTTCGCCTTCACCATACAAACGAAACACTATATCTGGAAACATTTTACTTAATCTAATAAGATCTTGATCGTGATCATACCATTTACAACCTTCGACGCCACCACCTTCTTCATTCAAAGCCCAAGCCGCATCTTCGCTGAATCCTCTTAGAACGGCAATAGGTTCATCACCCCACTCTTCTTCACCGTATGGATCTAATTCTTTCAAGTCAGATGACCACTTCTTTTTATCCTTTTTTCTTTCGTCTTTATAAATATCTAGGTTAAAATAAGTATAATACCCCATTACAGTGTCTTTTTATTCTATATATTATTTTTCGTATTTATCTTTATATTCTTTCTTCATTTCGTTTTTACAAATATTATATAACCATGTTGTTAAACTTTCTTTTTCATGCCCTTTGTTGTTTCTTTGAATTTTTCTTCATTTGTTTTCATAACACTTTTTTTAAATATTAATAAATAATTTTCCCACTAAAACCATTTCTCAAAGTCTCACCATCAAAAGACAAGTTAATATCTATATCAGCTGGTCGATAAGTATTTTTATGATATACTTTAATTATTCTTTTATAATCTCTTGGAATATAAATGTAGTTGTAACATTTACAAATATCTTCATACCCCCATTCTTTTATAATTCTGAAATTTTCATTTAATGAATCTAATTTGTTGAAATCTACAAAATTATCTTTACAAAAATCATTTATAGGCATCAAAGATATAAATCCCGCACTTTTGATTTTCATAGAATTAGCATATTCCAAATATTTATATACTTCTTCTTTATTATCTATGTATCCTTTAATTAAATTACAAGATAGATGAAATAAACTTTTTCTTCTAATATTTTTCCTAAGTCCTTTTAATTCTTTTGAAGATATTGTTTCTACACCAAATATTTCATTATTTATTTTATCGTCATAATGATGCCTACTTATTGAAATATTATCAATAACGGCAACCAAATCCCTATCTTGAAAAACTTCCGTAAGATTTGTTCCGTTTGTATTTAAAACTATTGCTGTTTTTGGGAGAAGATTCCTTGTTTTTCTTAATATAGATTTTAAATTGTCTATGTGTAAAGTGGGCTCACCTCCACTAAAAGCTATTTTTTTAATCCATATTTTTTTTCTTAATTCTTCAATTATTTCAAAATATTTATCTTCATTAAAATTTTGTGCATCATCCTGATATTCACAAAACGGACAATTAGCGTTACATCCTTTGAATTTTACATAAAATAGAACATAGGGTGAGTCGACTGGCATCGCTTCACCTTCAAAATATCTACAATAATGAGAGCGGATTTTTACTTCTTTTCCAAATATTTCCATTATTCAAATAACTTAAATTCTACACCAGCTTTTTCTGCGGTATCTTTTATAGATAAAATTAAATTATCTCCAAAATCATTTGACGATCCGAAGAATTTGTTTATTACATCAGATTCTTCTGATGTTATTTCTTGAAAAGAAATTTCTTCTAAAAGCTCCTTTCCATTTTCATATTCTACATCATCACCAAAACCAAGACTCACTGATATTGGTTCTTTGAATTTTCTCAAAAATGTTGTAAGATATTTGGTTTCTGTTTTGTTTAAAACAACAAACCCATCCACATCAATCTCATCATTCCAATTTCCCGAATAAAACAATATATTATTTTTCATATAGAAATCAGTCCTTCCGTATTTTTCAAATCTAAATTCTTTATAATGGGTGGCATCATAAGTCTTTTAACAAAATATTCTATTATAGTATCATTTAATTCATTTTTTTCTTGATATGACCAACAATCCAGAAAGGCGCATCGAATTATGTCTTCCATATCTTCTTTATTTTTAAATTGATATGTTTCAACCAAATCTTTACATTTCTTATATAATTCCTTGTCTGTCATTTAAAACGGTAAATAGTGATATAAACTAAAATGTTTAAAATCTCCAATTATTTCATTTTTTGTTCTAGATTTAATATAATCACGCCAAGGCGTTGCTATATATTCTAGAAAATCCAAGTATAGTTTTCTTAATATATCATAATGTAGAACTAAACCAGGATCAACTTCTTTTATTATATCACCGAACTCTAATACTTGTTTGTTCTTTTCCATTACAGATTATAAATCTTTAATAATCTACGATTTTTCATCATTTCCATAACGATATCATCTGCAGCAACTACACCAAATCTTCTATCTACGCACTCCGCAGATATTGTTAATCCTAATTCGTAAGAGTCGAGCATAACATCATTTATTATCTTTCTGAAAAATAAAGCTGTTAAAGCGTCGATTATTTCATCAGAAATTTCTTCTCTTGAGTGTCTTCTGATATTATTAAATAATGAGCGAACTGTTTCTCTTACTATAAAATCATTGGCATTTGGTGGTACAGTTACAATGGAATTAAATCCAGTGCGTTGTGGTTCATCGTTTCTTATGCCAATATTTTCTATAGGTCGAGGAGGTTCTCTTCTTATCCGTTGTCCGTCGGGAGTCGAACCATATTTCTGTTCAAATAAAATTCTACTTTTATCATCCAATTTTATTTTACCTTCTTTTACGATCTTTTGAATAAAATTAGGATCATGTTTAATAATGTCAGAAACTCTCGCTCCTTTATGTTTACCAAACCAAAATTTATCGTTCAGTCTTACTTCTTTCATTTATTCAGCGTTTTCTGTTGTTAACCCATCAACACGTATTGTGTACGTAATTCGATTTGGCGTTTGAATATTTTGAGTTCCGTTGAAAACATAAATAGGTGGTTCATTAACCCGACGAGGTGGAACTAGTGGTTCATCCCACCATGCTCCACTGGAATTTAATTTGCCTTTTTTTGGATCACCGTCTAAATAATCTATAATATTTTTTCCATAGATTATTTTTCCTCTTTCCGCAAGATTGTCCAAAAATTGTTTATCACCGTTAAGAATGACCTTAACGGTTTTTCCTTTATATTTTCCAAACCAAATTTTATCGTTTAAACGTATTTCTTTAGGCATAATGCAAATTTAATAAAAAAATATGAAATTAAAAATTAGTTATTCCATTTTCGTTGATATTATCAAACTTTTTCTTTACTTTCTTTACTATCAATTCTCTGCCTTTTTTAATCTGAGATTTAATTGTAGATAAATTCGTTGTAGTTATATACATACCTGCAGTTTTTGTCATAGTACTGTCAACTACAAAACTGTCATTCAGTCCTCTTTCCCACGATATATCATCACGTGATATACTAACATTATCTTTCGGATATATAGTTCTTTGATATGAATATTCGCCACTCTCTGAAGTAAAATTTATAACCATTTCACCACCTCCTTGATTTTCTAATTCTAATGTAAAAAAATCTTCAGGATTGTCTAACTTCATAAAGTCTTTTGTAAGATCTATTTTTGTTTCTTTTTTGATCGTATCAGCGATATCTTTATATGCCATATGATTCAATTCGCGCATTACCATTACCTTTTTATATTTATCTGGCAAATTATTGATGACATCATATACAATTTCACATTTCTTCTTGTTCTCTTCATCCTGAACCAAATCAGTTCCGTTGTCATCATAACGAAGAACGTTTAAAATACTAGGGGCTTCTGATGTATCTCTCTCTAATGAGATGAAGTTATATTTATGCGTATCTTTCCATTCTTTAATAACAAGATTGATTGCTATTTTTGTGAGCCATGTTATAAGTTTACTTTTTTCTATATTATATGTTTCTATTTTCTCTAATGCCTGCATAAAGGCCTGATTGGCAAAATCCTCGGCCCTGTCCATATCTTTTGTATAACATTTGGATATGTACCAAGTGAGTTTTGGTTTATGTTCGATATAATAACTTTCAAAATCGTGTCCGGTTATTTCTTTAAACAATTTTTCATATTTTGTTTGTCTAGTCATAAATGATATTATTTTTTGTTCAACCTAAATAGTTGAATACTAATGCATGTATAAAATCATGCAAAATCATGATATACTAATATAACTTATAATTTATAAATTAATTCTTTTTGCAGCGATTTTATTTCATTCAAACGTTCGGCATCATTTTCGTCTATTGATGAATGCATCATGATTTTATTTACTCCCATCGCAAACTCAAAAAGAGCAGAATTAGCTTCATCAACTTCGGCAAAATCAAACTTTAGTTGATACAGGGGATCAGTAAGATCAAAATCATTTTTGTAAAGCCAACTTAAAAAATCGGGATTACTAAATGATATAATGAATTTCTGATTTGTGTCTGGTGAAAGCTCATTTTTAACATTATACTCTATACCGCAAGATTCTTCAACTGAGAGATCCGCTTTAAGGATTAATCTATTGAATAATATATTTTTATCTCCAAAAACTTCTAAAAGAAATTTTTGACAGTCTTCTTTGGTTAGTTCTTCTATCTTTTTCATACAGCTAGTTTTATTATATATTAATTATTTTTTATCATTTTTGTCATTTTTAACATTTTTATTGTAATCTCCTATAACTTTTCCTTGTTCTTCTTTTGATAAATTAAACCATTCCTCTTCTGACATAATAAAACCAGGAACACTATTTTCTTTTGACATTTGTTCTAAATATTTATTTCTAATCCTGTAAGCCTCACGAATTTCTCCAAATGTCTTATGGCTTCTAGCAAGAATATCCAAATCTTCATCTGATGCTTTTTCACAAATATAATCATATTCTTCGTCATTAATACGATAAGTTGTCATAAAAGAATCATCAAATATCTTCATTATACTATTCTCATATTTAGGTATAGAAATTGTTCTTTCTTTATCATTTTCAGTTATTATTTGCTTAGGATTTTTCATACATCAATTTTGATAATAGGTTAATTTCTTTCTTTTTTATTTCCATCATTTCTTTTAATGGCGCGACGATAAAGTTTCTATCAGTCTTATTAAAGACCCATAGATTAACATCACTCACAAGCGCAACAAAAGACCATCCCTCTTTTAATTTGATGATGTCATCGGGGTGGTCTTTTAACTCATAAAATTTAACGAAATCGTCAATTACTTTGTCTGTTATTTTTTCAATATAAACAAGATGGCAATAGGTGGTGTGTCCAAAATTCAATCCATATTCAAATGAATCTATATTTTTTAATTTATATTCGTCGTTAAAATATGTCAAAAAGTCAATGTCACTTTCATGCTTTAACGCTTCTTCTTCACTGTCAAAAAGTGTACCATCTTTTGACATAAAAAAATCCATCTCCACTTCTTCTTCAATGGTTTTTACGATGGTTCGTTTTGTTTTAATTTTTTCCATTAAAAACTCTCCATATGTCCTTGCATAGGACCATTTAAATATTTAACTATATTCTTCTTAGAATCAATATAAGCTATGAGATTAGCTTTTTCGGCATAATCTTTTAGAACATCAACAGATTTTGAATATGGAGGGAAAAAATACTTCAACTCCATTTCAGTAACATCTAATTTATCTTTTAATTCTGATGGCAAATCCTTTTTAAATAGGAACAAACAATTATTTTTGTATATCATATAACGGTGATTTATAGGATTTCTAAATTATTTACAAATATAAATAAATATCTCAATATTACAAAATATATTTCGACTTTTTAACATTTTAAATTTTATATATAAGAATAAATGAATTTTTAATGGCTTCCGTTTCTAAATATGACGATATGAGAAAATTAAATTCTGCTTTTTCACGAGAGCACGATAAGGTTATTAAAAAATTTGACATTAAGTTCATTTCGATAAAAGGCGTAAAAATTCCTTTTATATGTTTATACGAAATTGTTTTTACCTTGTTTAAAAATAATTCTGAAAATTTAGAAATATCTGATGTAGTTTTACTTTCCTTGGCTGCTGTTGGTTTTTTATCTAAAGAAAATAAAGATGATGTTAAAAAACTTTTAGATTTTTTAAAAGAAAAGAATTTGATAAAACATTTCGAATTAGTCAAAAACACAATGAAATCATTAAAAAACTTATTAAACATAATATTCAAAAAAGAAGGTATTGTCATTCAAAATATAGAAGAAGCTCTTAAATATAGATATGCTGTTGATGCGTTAAGTATAGCACATAAATATATTAAAATAGACAGTATTAATATAAAAGATTTTTCTTATTGGTATATAGTTGATCAAAGAAATAAAGATTCAAACGATTTGATTGATTATATTAACATCAATTATTATATATAAATCTCAGTAAATTTTCCAGATAATAAATTATGAGTTTTTATAACAAAATCATCTTCGTCAAATAAATCGTCATAATCTTTTATAAGATCTTTGAATTTAAAATCGCCATATTGTTTTAAAATGCGATTTACCGTTTCTTCTGTTATTCTAACAGTAACATTATCCTTTCTCATTTTCCAAACGTCATCTGTTACTTTCCAATAAGTGTCACGATAAATTTTCTTTTTATAATCTAATAGATCTTGTATAAAAGGATCAACGTATTTATAAAATTTGGCTGCGAATCCAATATCAAAAACATGTTCGAAAGCTTTTAAATCTCCAATATATTCATATTTTTCTTTTCTATCGTGTTTTATATGTATAATATTATTTCTTATGGATATGAATAAAGGAGGATTATTTGGTTTTCTAAACTCAGCGTTTATGTAAATAGGAGTCTTATCTGCTGTTGTTTTAAATGGAATATCTTTTCTAACAAGAGTATATCCATAATAATCCATATAATCTTTTATTATTCCATACAATTCCATTCCACGAACTTTAACGAAAGATCCGAATCCAAATAAACCAGCGCTTCTTTTATCATTTCTTCTTTTTAAATCAGGAGGAGTATATCCACCATATAAAATTTCCGTTTTTCCTGATTTTGGAGAATCTTTTTTCTCATCTTTCCACGTATAAGTATATTCTCTTTTCTTTGGATCTCTCACCTTTGGTAATTTTTCCCAATTTATTTTGGGAGCGATATTGCTTAAAGTTTCTAAAAAATCCAAATTTAAAAATTCATTATCAGTGTGTTCGTTGAATCCTCCACACGATAGATTAGTAACTTCTGATATAGTGTCCATAAAAACACCCGAATCAGTATATCTTCCAGTCGGGTCATCTTTAAATTCCATGCCGTTGGCTTTAAACTCGGCAGATAAAGCGTCTACAAACTCTTTACTACAACATCTTCTACCGCTCTGACTTGATATTATGGAAGAATATCCTCTTCTATCAAAAGCTATACACCTATCAAATCTTTCAAACCATTCAGGTTTTTTCTTCAGAATTTCTTTCGATCCTTTACATCCTCCAGCCCACATAGTAGGCTCCTCACCTACAAAGAAATAATAACAACCGGGAACATTATTTTCTATCATGTTTAACATTACAGTCATTCCAGCCTTATCATCAGCTCCGAGTGGAGTTTTGCCGTCCGTTTTTACTTTTTTTCCATCCTTGTCTTCAAAGAAAACATGGGTTACTTTTTTAAATTTATTGGTATAATTGTCCAAATGACAAGTAAACATGGTTTTGGTTTCGCCTATAATAATAAAATAATTACCAACTTCATCTTTTTGAATACCTGAAGGCAAAAATGGTTTTAAAATATATTCTTTCCCATAGGAAACAAGATATTGTGTGAGTTTTATGAATGTTTCTCTTACGTCCATTAAAAAAATTAATTTAGTCCTATATATTAATTTACAAATTTAATAAAAATAAAATACTTTCAAACTTTTCTTGTAGTTTTTTGTATAAGTAGCGATGAACTTTGCCGCTAAATATGTATTTATTTAAATTATTGTTCAGAGCAAACTTACATACAATTAATTGTATATAAATATTATGATTGATTATTATGCCCAATTCATAGAAGTTAAAGAAATAATTAAAGATATAAATTATTTTTACGATCAGATAAAAGAGCTTATCTGCAACGATCTTCTTGGGCAATATTCATATAACAAGAGAAAGAAATTAAATCCAACATATACAATTAAAGATTATCTGAGTAAAATAGAAAACACCAGACTTAAATTCAATAAAGATACAATAATTGTTAGTTTTAAAGTTGAAAAAACTAATAATCCTATAGGCAGAGTCGCAATATCAAAACCGATTTATAAAAATCATAAAATAGATGGAATAACAATAGCTATAGATATAGTTCTATCTCCACAAGAAAATAAAGCAAATGGAATATTTCCAGAAAATTCAATATTTAAAGATATAAGAAAAAATATAAACTTTATAAATGATTATTTCGTAAAGAAAATCAGAAAGGCCGAAGAATATAAATATCCATTAATTTATAAAAGAATATGTGAAATAAAACCGAGTTATTATTCTGAGTGGAACAAATTGATAGATTTAATAAAAGAGTGTGTGAATCCAAATTTCAATAAAAAATTGTGTGAATTTAAACCGATTGTAGAAGGTATGGATAACGGTCTTCCGATGATATTCAAAATGATGCATCAAACACAATTTTTCAAAAAATATGAGCATCAACGTCAATTAAAATTTCATAAATTTATGAAATCCTTACATAAAGAATGTTGTGATGATGATGAAATAATTCAAGCCAGTAATCGGTTGGCTAAATGTTTTGGACATGTTTGCAGTGATTATGAAGAATGTATAAGTTTTCTAAAAAACATTATAAATCATTTCGATACAATATGTTATGTAAAAGAAATGAAAATAAATTCTTTCACACAAAGAGTTTGGAATAAATCTATAAAAGAGCCAGTGTTTAAGATACCCTTAATCCATTATATCACCTAAATCTTTTATCATTCTATTTAACACTCTTTCAATATGAACTTTTTCGAGTTCGGAGTTTTCAAACTCTAATGTTTTAGTTCCATCAATAAAAACAGTATTGTTTTTATCCTTCATTGTTTTTTTCTTCTTCTTAGTCATCTATCCACATATTTTTTAAAATCGTATAAGAATTTTTCAAAAACTTTTTCGGAAGTATCATGTTTCCGTTATCAGATTTTATAGAAAATTCTTCATCGTTTTCTTCAATCGAATACTCTCCAATAATATATTTTTTTAAATAATCGAGATAATCTCTTCTTTCTTCTAATATATCACGTAGAGTTGGATAATCCACTATTATTTTAGAAATTACAGTGTCTATAATTGCACCAGGCATATTTGTTCTTCCATTTGATGTTCCGTATGTAAAACATACTAAATCATTTTCTGTTATAGAGCAGTCATAAATATAATCAGCTCCATCCTTAAAAATTAATTGTGAAAATACATTCATCATGTTTCGATTATTTCTTCTATATCCTTTTCAGCAATTTCATCATCTAAATAAAATGTTGATTTATATTTTTTTGTTAAATCTCTCTCATCGTCAGTCAACCAATTCCCTTTTATTCCGTCCATTGGTGTTTCTGCCGATACCCAATTTCCATCAGCATCCCAATAGTTTCCTCTTTGAGCCATTTTTTCTCTAGTTTTTCGCCTCACTTCTTCCATCTTTTCTAACCATATTCTCAGATTTGGAACTTCTCTAATACCTCTATATTTTATTAATTTTGGATCAGAAACTTTAACATGATTCTTTTTAGCTAAAGGTAAAAAATACTGATAATTATCTATATCATAATCAAGTTTCAACTCTTTTAATTTACTTTCTATGTCTTCTCTAATTTCTTCAAAAGCTGAAAAATAAATTTCATCTACATCTATATAAATAACGTGATTTGGATATGTGTTTTCAAAATATCTCATTATACTTCTTCCAGTTTCAGCTACAGCACCAGGATTAGAGCATTTTATTAGAGAATATAAATTGTTCATAGCTCCATAAGTGTAATTTAAAATACTTATCAGTAATCTATAAACTCTTCCATGTTGTCCTTCTCTTTCATCCGATGTGCTTCTTTCTTTTATTTTTTCTTTATTTTCAACTAAAAAATCGAATAAAACTGGAAATTTTACGCTATTCCAATCTAATTTTTGTTTGTAAAAAATTCCATCATCCCAATTTTCTTCACCGTAGGGGTCTATCTCGTTTTTGAAAGCTTTAGGATCAACGTTGTTAAGTTTGGTTATTATCCTTTGATAAAAATTATTTAGACTCACCTGATGTACATTTAAGAACATTCTGTCTTTATAACTTTCATTTAAATAAACACGACCACCGTGAATCAATGGTTGATAATTGTTTAAAATTTTAATTCTATTGCCAGGCCAGAAAGAGTCTAGCATAAGTTTCATTGTGTCTGTCCAATCTTGTAATTTAAAATTGTTTTGGTGGGTGACGGGATCTTGTCCCGTGATTTTTTCTAAGGTGTATTCAGTGTTATCCAGCAACTGATATACATTATCTAATGTTAATTCCATATTGAAGTTATCTTTAAATTTTTATTGAAGTTATCTCTGAATTTTATATTACATAACATGAAAAAAGTTGACAATAGTTGTCAACTTTTTTCATTACCCTGCGGGCTACCACCCTATTTTTATGTCGCATATATAGGGAAAATGCTAACGTATATATTTATTTTTTAAGGCCGTATTTTATTTATTCTTCATTCCAATCTTCCTCACCATAAGGATCATGCGATGATATCATTATTTTTGGTTTAACAAAATTAAATTCATAAGAGTCTAACGTTGATAAAATTAAAAGAGAATCGTCTGATTTTATTCTTATAATTATTGAATCGTTTTTTGCTGCAACATCTTCTATTCCTTTAAAAACTACTTTATTCCCCCCCTTTAATCCAAAAAGAATTAGTGGCTCACTTTGATCTATCAAATAAAAACCCGCTTTTAAATCTTTAACTTTCAAATACGAACCTTCTTCTAAAAAAGCGTTCATTCTATTTCCAACACTTACTATATCTTTGTTGTCTAGATCGTATAATTGTTTTAAAGTCATTGTCAAAGTTTTGTCTTTTTCATCATCTTCTTTATGTGGAGGAAGAGCCAACGGGACATTTAAATCTTTATTTGGACCAAATTCTTCGTATGTTTTAATTATTCTTTTCATCTACTCTATATATAAATTTAAAATTCCCAATCTTCTTCACCGTATGGATCAACTTTAGGATCCACAATTGGTTTTTTTCTTTCTTCTTTTAAATAAACTTCAACTGGAGTATATGGGTTAACTTTATATTTTTTATTATCTACTGTGAATCTTATAGTTATATCAATATTAAAAAATGATTCTATTTCAACATCAACAATCTTTCCTTCAATGTAATCTCCTTCAACTTCATCTTCAATTCCATCTACAGTGAATCTTATGATTTCCTCTTGAAATCTACAATATTGATTTAAAATTTTTCTTTTTAATTTCGCTTCCATTTCGTTACGATCTGGAAAATCTTCGTCTGGATCATAACAACTATTTCCTAATTCATATAAATCTATTTTTTCTTTAAAAGGATATTCCTCTTTTCCTTCTAAAACTCCTTTTTTAGATTCTTTTTGTTCAAATATTTTAAATTTAGTTATCATATAAATGCTTGCATAGTGCTCGAAAAATGACGAGTTCGAACTCTATCTATGACTATTTCTTTTTCTAAACGCCATCCCCACGTATCTTTTATATGTGGACGTTTATGTGGACTTATAATAACAAGATCATTCGATATATCTCCCAATCTAAATAAAAAAGGAGCTAATTTATCAGTGTCTAAAAGATGGAGTGCATAACTACAAATAATCAAAGAATAACTCCTTCCTTTATATTTACCTTTCATAATATCTTCAAAACTAACATCAAAACAATCTTTTCCAGTTTCTTTTCTATACTCTTTAGAAAGATATGGATCCATACCATCAACATCTTCCACGCCGAGATCTCTTAATATTTTTGTCACTTCGCCTTTACCACAAGCCAAATCAAGAACGCTAGAGAAATCTAAGTTCCAATTTTGATAAATGTATAAGATCGATTTTCTTATTGCTGGCTCGTGTGGATTACAATATTCGCCAGCGTGAAATGAATAAAAATTTTTTACTCCAAATTTTTGATACTTATCCCTTATAGAATCCATGCGACTATATATAAATATTTAGTCCCAGTTTTCCTCCCCATAAGGATCAATTTCACTATAAACTCTACTGTAAATCATTAGCCAATTATTTTTAAAGGCGTTTAATGATCCGTGCACACACGGTTTCAATACGCCAAGTTCCAACTCTTCAGTAGAAGGATAAATAACCACTCTTTGAGTTGATGATATTTCCATATCCAAATCATACTCTTTACCGTGTCTGTATCCCAAAGATCCGTCTGCTCCTATGAATGTAAATTTATTCTTCATTCCAATCCTCCTCGCCATAAGGATCCATATCTGATATAATAATCTTAGGGGGTTTACAAAGTGTCCATGATGGATTATCATTTATTATTCCATTGTAATCTCCATTTAATTTATAAAATATGTCTGATTCATCATCAAACGTATAAGATTCAGATACAATACTTTTTCGTTTTATTCTATTTACATCCCAAGCATCATTCCAAGTAACCATATCTCCCACTTTAAATCTGCCATTTGTTACATTGTTTTTTCTAGCCCTTATGTTGTTTTCACTCACTGAACGTTTCCATCTTTCATTTCCATTGCCAACAGAATAAGTATATTCTATATGTCCATCATATCCAATTCTGACAGATTCTATTGTGGCCTCAGAATGTGAATAATCAAGAACATAAACTCTCTGTCCCACATTATATTTACCGTAACTATAGTAACTTACATCTTCTCCTTTTCTTGGTTTTCTCACCTTATTGTGATTAACCCAAAATTCCAATCCTCCAAAATCTAGTTTATACTCGTGGGCGTTGCAGCTTGCCCAATTAAGTTTATTAATATCTTTAACGACAGCCTTAATATAAGGTCGATTTCCTCTGTAATTACTATCGTTTTTAGTTCTATAAACGACTTCATCACCAATCTTAATAACACCATCGGTATTGACTGGTACACTTTTTTTTCTGAATTTTTTACTCATTTTAGTGCTTTTTAGCCCAAGTTACGTATTCTCTAAATTTTCTATTTTCTAATAATTTGGACTTGGTGTTGAAATAATTTCCCAACTCCTTTTCTGTGAAAAATTTATGAATAGTCGAATGACATCCTTGACAAACGTCTATTCCAGAAGTTTTCATGAATTCTGTTTCGTATAATTTCTTAAATTTCTTATTGGTATGTAAAGTGGATGGTATAAAATGGTGAAAAGTGAGTTCCATATCTTTTCCACAAATTTCACAAATTCCTATCATTGTTTAGCTCTAAAATCTATTAATATGAAAATATCTTCAATGTTATTATCAATAATATAATCTACCGTGTCTCTTACTTCATCTTCTGATAAATATCTATCTGCGGCTACTATCCAAGTGCAATCTTTATCATCATACACACTAAAGATAACATCTTTTAAATCCTTTAAACCTTTTTTTAAAAGATTTTGATTTATCTCTTTCATGTCTGTCTCTGATAGATCGTCTGTAAAAGCGAAACCATATATTGTCACATTTAGAGGAATCTCAGCCATCTCCTTTATCATTTTTTTCTGTTCCTAGAACATATTTTAAAGCTTCTATCCATCCATTATAAACACCTCTTCCATATTCATCAAAATCGTGAAAATTTGATAAGGCATCTTCCATTTCTTTTAATTTAGACTCTATTTCAGATAGATTTTTAATTTTCTTAGGAGTTTCAATATCAGAGTTAAAAAATCCAATAGCTATATAATCTTCAGTGTTTTTGTTGAATAATCTAGCTAAATTTTTGCGTTTCTCTATTACAACATGATTACTATAATATTCTTTGTATCTATCACTATTAATAAATTCATCTAAAATAGGTGATAATTCATCACTAAAGAATTTTTCATCTAAAGTTGTTAGAGGTTCGCTCTGCTCCCAATGTTTTTGTATAATCATCTTACATAGGTTTTTTGATAACGGGCTTTTTCATTCCAGCACGCAGTTTTTGAAGTATTACAACCCCAAAGTAAAACTACTAAAGTAAGTAGAAAGAATACAACAATTAAATAATTTTTTTTCATCTTCATTTGTTTTTATATATTAATATTTGATTTAGTTGTTCCAGTTTTCTTCACCATATGGATCTAATTCTGAAACTCTTATAATTCCTTTTTTAATTTTTTCTTCTCTTTCTTTTAATTGGATTTTTAAAGATAATTTCATATTTTTCAAATTTCTTCTTTTCTCTGATATATTATAATAAATTATATGTATTATAGCAGCAAATATTCCTATGGTGCTAACAAAAGGCGAAAGCATAAAACATATCAGAAAAATATCTCTTTCGTGTTCTCGTATTGTCCAAGTTATAAAAGCAATACTTTGTATGATATATACAAAAAAATAACACAATAATATGATATTAAAAGTTGACATCATTACAATTTAATTGTCCAATATATTGAGTACAACGACCAAGCCAACATTATTATTGTCATTAATATGAAAATTAATAATGGATAAAAATGCCAAACAAACCACAAAAAATATGTATTTGCCAAAATCAGTAATACTATTATTATTATTTTATTGAATTTTTTCATATTTACTTATCCCAATTTTCTTCACCGTAAGGATCTAATATTCTCATAAACATCTCTCTTTAAAATTTACACCATAAACCTTAAAATATGTAGCGGTTTGATAATTTGCTCCAAGCCAATAATTTCCATAAATTGTAAATTTCCAATGCTTTGCGCCAATCGCGTCAAAATTTCCATAATAATGCCCCATTACTTGACAACCATTACCTGCATGCTCTAACTCGGCAGAATCAACCACAATCCATTTATCGTCTTTCAAATAACTCAATTCATATTTGTATGTATGACATATAACACCAGGATAGTTTTTATAACAATTGCTACTATCTGTATTTGGCACACTATATTTGAAATCTATGCCATTTAGATTATGATAGTCAAAGAAATTTATGTATAGATTACCAACTGACATTTCATCATATTTTGACATAGTTATATAAGAATATGTCTCATTATCATTATCAATAAGATAACAAGGATCCACAAAACCGTTAGATTTGCAAGTGGAATTCGAACAAGTGGTTGGATTTGTAATGGTTATTTTTTGATCTTCGCAACCATTACAGCCTCTGTCATGATGGTGATGACACGCAGAAAATAAAACTATAAATAATAGTGCTGTTAAAATTGTAATTTTATGCATATCTCTAAATTTTCTACGAAATTAATATAATTTTCGAAATAAAAAAAAATTATAAGTATCTTATCCTATCTGGTGGAGGATATGGCTGATGTGGTATGTTGACACCACCATCATTTCGACGATGAGGAAGATCTTCCTCTATCCAGTTTTCCTCTCCGTAAGGATCTGATTCTGAAACTCTTATAATTCCTTTTTTAATTTTTTCTTCTCTTTCTTTTAATTGAATTTCTTGTTTTCTTTTTTCATAATCTCTTGTTATTTTAATCATTCTTTCTCTATCGATAACTTCTAATACTCTTTGACGTTTAGCCGCTCTTCTCATCGTGAAAAAATTTTCTATATTATCTATTATAAATTCTTTTATAACATGATAAGTGATACCAGATGCAAGAAAAGGAATATTCAATGGTGTAAGACATAATGTGCAAATCAATATTTTTTTCCATACGCTAGAATTGTAAAAATCGTCGTCTATAAAAACAAGCAGCATTATAATAGCTGATAACAGATAAGTTACTCCTCCCCATACTATAAAAAATATCATTTTATTTTAATTATTAGAAAACTTTGATACTTCTACTTTATGTTTAATTCCATTCTTCATAAGTATGAAGCATAAAGTGGCTTTTTCCCCATCGTTTGACACGTTTAAAACCAAAGGATACTTATCATCTAATATACTTATAATGTAAGGAGTATCCTGTTTTTCTTTGAACCAATTGGCAATAGCCCTGGATCCTTGTTCGTCAATTATTCCCATCGTTTATGATTTTTTAATTGTTTTTAACATTTCTTCCATTCTCTTTTTTCTTTGAATGGCTTTCTTATCTTCTATTCTTCTTTTTATTAAACGGTGTAGTTTATCTATCCTAAATTGATTTAGTGTTATTTTCTCTTCGTTCATATGTAAGAGAGAATTATCACAACATTTTACCTTTATGATTATAGCATCTTTATCTAAATCTTCAAGATCTTCACCGTAAGGATCGTTATCGTTCATTTCCTTAGGTTTATCTGAGATTCTAAATCTATAAGTATATCTATCAACATTTTCAAAATCGTCAGGATCTACTCCATCGACGTATTTGTAGATCATCTTATACAATTCTATTTCTTTTCTCATGTTCGTTGTTTCGAAGATTAAACTTTTTCTATTTTTATCTTATAAAGATTCTTTCCTAATTCTCTATCGCTTCTGGATTTACCTCTATTGACACAAAAAATTAAAGATTTCTTATCCGCTCCAACTATGATCGGACTACCATGATCAATTGAGTTCCAAAGTGATTCGGCAATTTCATAGTGTTCGTCTTCGAATTCTATGTTTTCACTCTTAAATGATTTTTCGTCTGTATATTCTAGTTTCATAAAAATTATATTTTTTTGGTTTGTTCGATTGTTATATATCCAAAAGTTCTTGGTTCTGCATCTATTGCTGTTTTACAGATAGCAGCGAACACATCGGTCGGCACAGATATTTTACTCATACATCTTTTGCAAAAAAATTGAAAATCTACGTCCTGATCTTCAGGCGGACGAATTACAATTTTTCCACCGCCACAATCATCATGATAAACATTAAGATCTTTGTAAGAAAAATCTCTGACTAAACCGCCTTCTGCTACTATACTATCTACTTTTAAAGTGCTCATAATTTTAAATTATTTTTTTTCATTTAGATAATAATTATTGTATAATTTACAAATAAAATCCTTAAATTCCAAATTAGTCATTGAATTTTTAGCGGAATTACATTTTTTGCAACAAGTTACTACGTTCCCTTCAATGTACCCTTTATTATTATCAATTCTATCAATTCCATTAAATTTTAAAATTGTATCACTAACAACATATTTTCTACTACCATAATAAGACCAATCATGTATCAGGTTACTATGTTTTTCACCACAATAATAACAAGGTTGTTTTATAAGTTTTTCAAAATGTTCAAGATCTATGTTAATGTCCAAATTTAATTGTTTGCTTCTTCTTTTAATAGTGCTATTAAAAAGAAATTTTATTATTGCTTTATTTCTATCTGGTTCTTTATTATAAGCTGTTTTTAATAAACACCCGCAACTTTTACATCTACCGGATGTTAACATATAAGTGTGTGTCACTTTTTTATTACCACAATCGCATGTGCATTTCCAATAAGTTTTTTCTTTTTCTATTCTATCTATTGAATCTACTATTAATTTACCGAATCTCTGTCCTATTAATTTTTTTCTTGTCATTGTTTTTTTATATATAAAAGCACAATAGCCGAAAATATCAAATCAAGCAATTATCCATTTACATTTCATTCTTTTTTCTGATTTTTCCAATTTTTATGTTTTCTTCTGATATTCTAACATATTCATCTGATATATCAAAACCAATATAATGTCTTCCTAAACGATTGGAAACTAACGCTGTAGTTCCAATACCCGAGAAAGGATCTAAAACAACATCACCGGGCTCAGTTGTGGTTAAAATGCATTGCTCAACAAGTTCCTCGGGAAATGGAGCTGGATGTGGAATATTTGCTTTTGGTGATATACGCCATATACTTTGTTGATCTCTAACAGCCCCTTTGAAAAACTTTGGAGCTTTTTTGTTATCTTTTGTAAGCCAATACACCAATTCATAAACTGGTTGAAAGAAATGTTTACTGTTATTGACATCAGCTTTTCTATCCCATATGATAGTTTGATATATGTTTAAATTACATCTACTCACCCAATTATTAGGTGAATATTCTGTTTTATTATATCTTCTATTCTTGTGGTTATAAAAGAATGAACCACCTGGCTTTAAAACTCTTTGTATTTCATTTAGAACATCAATTTGCCATTGTTCGTATTCATCCTCTGGCATATTATCATCAAAGGTGTGATATGTTATGTAACCATTCCAATCTCCACCTCTTTGTTTCTTACCTTTCAAAAGTCCAAGTTTATTATATGGCGGCGAGCTCAAACCACTATCGATACAATTATCGTCTAGTGATCTTAGTCCTTCTAATACATCCATGCAGTATATTCTATCTAATTCCAACATAATTATTAATTATTTTTTCGAATTCTTTCTTTTTTCTAAGTAAATATACACTTGATTCATCATAGAAATAATGATATATTTTTTCTATATCTTCATTAGTAAACCAGGCAATATAACCAAATTTATTATCATTATATTTATATATTTTCCTTGGTTTTGTTTTACAATTTTCTGATATAATTTCTCCTAAAGAATTCAACATATCATCAGAACCAGAAACAAAATTAACAACGTTTTGTTTCTTTGTCGGATGAACATCACCGTTCCATTTTCTTTTCTTCGATTCTGATATGCTTCCATCTCCATCAAAATATCCTCTTATAAAATGTCTAATTAGTTTTTCATCTAGAAAATTTGGAAATTTTATAGTAAAAGTTTTTCTTTGGTGACATCCTCTGTCTATCAAATTTCTTGTAAATTTCCTCGTATTTAATGATAATATTGCCAATTTTTCTTTTATTTGTATCTCATTGTTAGCCCCCAATGTGATTTTAAATTTTTCCAAATGATCTAAATCTTTTATTCCTAATTTTAATCTTGTTTCGGAACTGTTTTTTCTATCTCTTACATAACCATCTGCATAAAAAAATCCTAACCAATATGCTTTATTTTCGTTATCTATCGTTTTAAAAAAATCCTCGTCGAAATTATATTTTTTAGAGCTTTTCTTTTTCAAATCATGTTTCTTTACTATCCTCAAAAGAGCTGTCTTCGATATATTTAATCTTTTTAGAATATCTATAGTTTTTTCTTTATGATAATTATCTATTATATATTTTTCGTTTTCTGGTGTCATGTTTTTTATTCGTATATATAAAAAATTATCGTTCCATCGCCCCCCTAAATTACAAATCCACTTTGAAAATTTTTTCAACCTTTTTGACTATTTTACTAAAGTTCGAGAATTGATATACAATTCCAAAATATAAAGAAACTATTAAAGATATTACACCAATGATTAAATCAATCCAATCAGAAGGACGTGTGATGTATGTATAGGAACATATGTATTTCAATGATATAGCCGCTGGTGTGAGAAAAACCAATATTATCAGCACAAGAACAACAGTGACGACAACCCTTTTAAGAAATCCGTCATATATAGGTTCGTAATCGTTATTATTATACGACATCTATTTTGACTTTACTTATTAATTCCATACAATTTTTATTGATAAAAGAACAGTTCGATTTAAATCCCTCATTCCATCCTCTTTGAGAAATTATGTAGATACAATCATTTCCATCGTAAAAACTAATATAAACATATCCTTTATCGTTAATTTTCATCTTAACTTCCACCATAGAAGACTTTATAGATTTCTGAAAATCGATGATTTTGAATTCGATTGTATTTTCTACCTTGCTGAAAAATCCTTTAGCAGCCATAGCTCCACTATATCTCCAAGCGAATCCATTTTCCATGAAACAGAAAAACTCATTAAAATTTGATGGATTCATGTAAGCGACAGTCTTATTTTCGTCGTATTTCGATTTGAATGTAATTTTGAATTTTTCGATGTTTTTATCAGAAAAATAAAAATCTCTAAGATTTTCAAAATCAGTTTTACAATCATCTATAAAATCGAAAAGTCCTAGCTCATAGAACAGGGGGTATTTTAAATTTGAATCTATACCTTTAATATAATCATTCTTATCGAGTTCTGGAAGTTTCATCACGCCTTGAGAAGATGCATAGTTTTTTACATCTATTATCATTTTCGAGTTGTGCATATAACTTTTATAGAAAATGTCTCCACGTATAGACGATCGAAAATCACCACCTGGCATTGGATTGTGATCCTGCAAAAACTTAGCGGTCAATTCTTTTCTCATTGACCCACTAGCATTATCCTTTTCCTTACAATCTATATCATAGAACTCATCATATGATGCATTCTCCTTGATGAGATTCTTTCTAAATCCAGGATTGTTTTTTAAAAGATTATCAATAAATTCTTGAAATTGTTTTCCTTTTAATGTGTTGCTAGACATAATTGTACAATTTGATAAGCAAATATACAAATATATTTTGAAATAAAAAACTTGTTATTGAATTTTTTCATTAGTTATATGAGTAGATCTATACCAAACATCACCACTATAAACCGATGCACATTTTTCATCATTAATATAATTAATTTCTATAATTGTCCCTATTCTAACGCCGTTGTGATAATTAGATTTGTCGATGGCAGGATGTTTAAAATCATGTTTATCTATACGGTATATTGCTTCTTTGTTGTTTACCATATAGATTACATCGCCTATTTTTAATTCCATCTCTTCTACATTATCATCTTCTTCTTCTTCTTCAAATTTACCTTTATTATACCAACATCAGTTTCCCAAGGACGATTTATTTTTCTATCTGTTACATCATCGTCATCAGGATCCACTTTTGTTAATAACCAATCTATGAAAAAATTTACCCATGTCCATGTTACATATTTTTGATGAAGCTTTTTTAATTCTCCTTTGCCCATCTTTTTAGTATCATTCTCTCTGAACATGCGCTCTTCATTTTCCTCGAGCTTCTTTTTTGAAAGTTTATATTCATCATCAAATCTACGACCAATTTTACCCCTGGACATGTCCAATAATATCTGATCTTTTACAAATTTAAAAGCTCTATCCTGATCTTTTTTTGTTTCGATGTAAGGTTCGTCGTCAATATCAAAGTCAGCTACCAATTCATATTCTATTGATAACGTAAAATGTTCGGACATAGTTTTGATAAATTCTTTGTCCGCTTTATTAAACTCGTTTAAAAAGATGTTGTAGTTGTTGAATAAATACACTTTAATAGATAAGTTTTCTCCTATATATTAAAGTTTAATTTTACAATTGAGAGTTCTTTACGATTGTATTGATGAAAAAATCTTTAATTTTTTCTCCATTTTCGGTCATTTCTGGATGACCTTGAAAAGCCACAACTGGTTTTGTTTTATGTTTCATATAAATTAGAATTCCGTTATTTATATCGCCAACGAAATCCTTTGGAATTTTATTGAAATAATACGTGTGATTATAAAACATATTATAATCTTCATTGACAAAATGGACTCTTTCATAAAGTTTTCTATTATGTGGAAGAGCGTTGTAAATAAGAGTCTCATCATAAACTAAACAAAGGATTTGAATCCCTAAACAAATACCTAAGACTGGTTTGTTTGTATTTTTTAGCCACTCTTTTTCTTCTTTTATATTATCTCCTGTAATATTAATCGGTCCACCCGAAAGAATAATATAATCATATGTTTCTGCTCTTTCGACGTTGAAATTTTGCCAATGCATCACATCACAACCTTTAAAAAGTTGTATGACCTTACCAATATATTTGGTGTCGTGATTTATAATTAATCCTGCCATATATTAAAAATAAATAGCGTCTTCGCCGTATTTATCAGATAAATCAGAATATTTGAAATGATTAAATTCATCGGTAGATTCTTGAAAATTATTAGTCAAATCTATAATATTTGTTTTTACTAATTCGATTTCTTCTTTATTCAAGGAAAAGTCGTTTACGCCGTGACTATAATATCTTGACCACTCGTCTTTTTCTAAATTTTTTAAAATTCTTTCCAAATCAACAGCCCAAAATCTATAACCATTATAAGAATAACTATCAGAATAAAGATATTTTACAATTTTTATATAAGGATCTTGTTTGGTCTCAAATTCCTCTTCTTCCCATTTACCTTTATTATACCATTTTACTTTGTGTTTCATTGATTGTAAAACATTATATTTTCTTCTCCAAATTTTTTAACTAAATCAGAATATTTCCAACTTTTAAAATTGTCAGATTCCACGCTCTCATCATTTGTAATTAGATAATTTCCAATCTTAATATTTATACTATCTCTATAACTAACTCCGCTCACGAGTTTTATTGGGCATTTACCTGTTTGTTCTAATGAATTTATATTCCTTATAATGTGAAATGAAGACCGGGGTAGCCTGGATTCATCGTTTTCAAAATATCCAATCCAAAATCTACCTTTTTCATCTCCATAGGAATATCTATCCATATATCTAAATTTTACGATAGTCAGTTTATCAGAGACATTTTCTTCAGTAAATTCGCCGTCTTTATACCATTTTATAATAGCCATATAAAAAGTATATATAAATTTAATTAATCGTCATTATAATCATAATCTATGCTATAATCAAAACCTTCGTCATCGTCGTCTTCACATTCTTCAATAAAAACAACTTTTACTCCAATAACATTTTCATCTTTATCTTCAAGAATAAAACATCCATAAGAACCATCACCATATCCGCTTCGTGACACTACACCATAATTAACCAATCCACAATCTCTTTCTGTTGCGGAGCAACATTTATAATAGAAAGAATTTTCATCTTCATAATCGCCAGTATTTTCTGGATAATATTTATCATCAAAAAATCCACATTGACCACTATCCACTCCAATAATTTGTTCTCGTGATGTCCAAGAAGCATTTTTGACAGTTTTTCCATCAACGTCTTTATGAAAAGCCATAAGTTCGGACACTCTATGACTATCTGGATCGGTTTTTATATAAGCGTCCCAAGCTCCCTTTTTAACATTATCTACAATATCAGTACACCAACTATCTCTTCGATAACAAGGATCGGTCACTCTCATCATACCTGATAAAATAGGAAATTGTCCTACATAATCAGCGTCAATTGTTTTTATCATATTTTTAGATTTTTAAAATTAATAGACAATATAAATATATTTCACATTTAAACAAATGCAAACTCAAAATAATTCAACCCGTAAGAGCGTCTACTACTACCATCATCGTCTTTTTTCTCCGCAGCTTTTTCTTCCATCCTCTGAATGAAGATGTCAACTTTGAAGTTATCACAAGTATGAGTATTTATGTCAGCTACGTGACTGCGCGAAATGATACATTTATTATCCTTACGAGGTCTAATGTAAATACAACGACAACAATTTCTTTTATCTATCATTTTATATTTTTAATTTTTCAATCATATATATTGATATATTTTTCTTGTTTTTTAAAGCACGGAAATCTCCGCACAAAAGTACAGAGATTTTTTTTAAAATAAAAATAAATTAGAAATTATCTTTTAATCTCAAAACTAAAATAATTATACTCAGGATGTTGCCCTATGGCGAAAAAATCAAAACTTAAATTCACTCCCGATACATCTTCTTCTGAGTATGTAAAATTTGTTAAAGTGTTTCTGTTTACAACAAGATTTATTCCAGGATCACCTTCATTTGGTTTTCTTCCAACTATTACAGTATCTTCTAAATCATCATTTACTATAAGATTCAAATTACCTTCATTGTATTTAAAAGTTTTTCCATCCAATTTCCAATGATTTGTCACTTCTAATATCAATTCTATATTCTTTTTTGAAGCTAAAATGAAAGTAGCTGCGCCTCTTCTACTTTTAGCTCCAATATAATTAGAAATTCCATATATTTTATTTGATATTTTATTTATTGATTCATCCTTTGTTATGTCCAAAGGTTCTTTTAAGAATTTTGTCTTTTCATCTACTGTATTTTTTTCAGCGATTTCCTTTACTTTTTTTATAAAATGATCATTTATAAAATCTTTTATTCCAACGTCTATACTTTTATTTTCGAGTGACACAAATCTTTCATTCATTCTTCCAACAAAATTAAATAATTTTAATCCAATTTCTTTTGTTTTTAAAGAATCAAACGATCCTCCAAGCCCCATTTTATAAACAGCACCGTCTTTTGTTTCTTCTTCTTTTTCTTCATTATTAAGTTCCACTACATCTAAATATGAAGCATTAAACTTATTATCACTAATGGCATAACATCTATATAAACCAAGTTTATCAAGATCTTTGATAATGGCTGGAAGATCGTTTTCAATCTTTTCTTTGCTTTTTTCTACTATTTCTTTGCTGAGTTTTTTACCTACCCAATTGTCACCAAACATTCTTATATTCTTTTCCTTTTCATCGTTTTTAAAATTTGGTTCTTTTTTTTGAAGAGGATAATTGTTTTTTAATATTTTAGATGTTAATTCATTTAATTTTTCAATATCTTTTTTATATTGTTCGTAATCAAATATTTCAAGAAGCTCTGATAATCTTTCTTGTCTTTTTTGAGTTTCTTCATCACTATACATTTTTCTAAATTTTTCTATTGTTTCTTTATTCTCTTCCAGAAACTTCAATAAATTATTTTCCATAATACAAAAAATTATTTTCGTGTATATATAAATAAAATAATGTCAAAAATGTCAAAAATGTTAAAATTTTAATTAAGGGCATAAAAAAAGTGCAGCAAACTGTGTCCGCTAGCACTTTTTATCGCGATGATACGCGCGAATTGTCTATTACGTAGTAATAGAAGTAATCATACTGTCATAACCAAATGAATTTTGCCATTCATTACCGGCTGTTCCTCCGGTAATGTCAAAAATAGGACCGTAATAATTCATCAAATGACCTCCATCATTTGAAAAATAAGGCCCGTCCTGAGTGTATGATATCATGGAACCATAACCCTTATCTGTGCAAAATTGGTCAGCAGAGGTGTCGTCTGCTCTTATTGGAAGTTCGTCAAAATACCAGCTTCCATATTTTGATACGATTGTTAATCCTGTTGTAATTACTGGCATAACTATTAATTATTTTTTAAATCGGTTATCTCTTCCAATTTCTGAAGTTTCTAACAGATTCCTCGATATCTTCATCTTCACCTTCCTCATCATCTGCGGTAGGTTCTTCTTCGACTTCATCCTCATCGACTTCATCCTCATCGAATTCATCCTCATCGACTTCTTCACCTTCATCGGATTCTAAATATTCGCTTTCCAATTCTTCCAGATAGTCAAATATTTCTTCGGCTTCTTCACCGTCTTCAATAATTTGATCTATGAGGGATTTTAATTGTTCCTGCCAATCTGCATCCTCGATCAAATCCTCTTCGTCTTCATCTTCAAGGTCCTCATCATCAATAAGGTCTTCGTCTTCATCTTCGATAAGATCTTCGTTATCCACGAGTTCTTCATCTTCAATGATTTCATCATCATCTTCAATGATTTCACCATTGATGTTCTTTTTCTCGAAAACGTCTATACCAGTCTCTGTTCTCTTAGTTTGTTTTTGTTGTTTAGATTTCCAACTCTTTTCAAAATCAGAAAAATTAAGTAAGTTACCAACTTTTTCCATGATACTATATATTATTTTTTATTTGTCTATTATTATGACAGAATATTTTTTATGTATATATTAAACTTTTATTTCCGTTTTTTGAAAAGCATAAAAAAACCAGCTTTTAGCTGGTTTTTAATTTTTTTAGAAGATTTTCATATTTCAATGATTACTGGTTTATTAGCAATCTCATAATCTTCGTTTAAATTCGAAGCATTTATAAAAGTAATTCCGCCAGTCTCGTTTATTCCATAACAATCGTGTATATGACCAAAACAATGAATTTTCGGTTTAATCCTATTAAGGACTTCATTTGTTAATGATTCAGATCCTGTGTGTGTTCTACTCCAAGGTGAAACATCCATAATATATTTTGGAGCTCCGTGAGTAATTAGAACATCAATTCCATCTGGAATCATTTTCCAATATTTTAATATTTGTTCAGGAGTGCGGTTAAAAGCCCAATTATGGAATGGTAAAGAAACTGGAGTTCCCCAAAACTTTATTCCGTCTATTTCAACCATAGAATTTTCCAGATAAATAACATTCTCTGGAATTAATTCCAAAGCTATTTTCTTACGCCTTTCAAATAAAAAATCGTGATTTCCAGCAATAAATATCTTATTTTTACATTGATTTAATCCTTTAAACCAATCTAAAAATTGAACAACATCATATTCCTTCCCCAAAGATGTAATATCTCCGCAATGTATTAAAGCATCGCAATCTGGAATGGGTGGAAGATACATATGCTCTCCGTGCGTATCCGATATTATACAAATTTTTTTCATTTTTTTTCATTTTAAATAAGCAATTTTCATAAATAACTCCAATCTTTATTTAGTTTAACAATATTATTACTCAAGATAAGTTTACCAAGAAACAGAATCCAGTAATCATCCATCTTTCTAAATTCAAATTTAATCCACGAGTTATTTTTTAAATAAATAACAACCCATTTCTTCATTAAAAAATATCTAGCTCTTTTTTTCATTAAGAAAATAGCATTTATGTATTAATTCTTATTACAAAGATAAATAAATTTTTCCAAATTAAAAACTTTATATTATAAAATTTATATCAACTACAAAAACATTCCGTTTACTTTATGGGGGCAAGCAAATACTTATATCATTTTCTACCAAATAAGTTTGAATATCTAACAAAAACAAAAACAATTAAATACAAAGACGTAAATCTAAAAACGTCTTATTTGATTAATATTATTCACGAACTTATTCTAAAATACTATTTTTCAAATAGAAACTATCTGGACTTAGAGCCAGACGCTGAAATCAAATTCAATCTATGGAGTCTAATACTTCGTAAAAAATATGGAATGCATTACAATCTTTATATAGAATATCTTTTAGAGAATGGTTTTATAGATTTGGTTTCAAATTATTATGTAGGAAAGAAAGCAAAAACTTACAAAATGAATTTCTTTGAATTTAATGATATTAAAGAAGTCAGAACGTATGATGCTATTTTAAGTAAGAAGTATGATAAAGAATATCTGATGCAATCTATAACAGATTTTGCTTCAAGTCCTATAGATCCAAAAATGAGGAAGCGACTGGCTTCAGATTTGTATCACGTACAAATAGATTATAATAGTTCTATAAAATATATTGAGAATTTAAAAGATAGTGGAAAAATAGAAATAAACAAATATTATAAAAATAAACATAGCGTAGAATGTATTAAGAATGGACATTTGTTTTTTGTGTTTGATGAATATGGTAGATTCCATAGTAACTTTACGATTTTGAAAAAAGAAGTAAGACAGAAATTTCTAAAAATAGATGGTGAAGAAGTTATAGAAATAGACATTAAAAACTCTCAACCTTTGTTTTTAGCTATTCTTTTACAAGAAGAAATGCAACCCGATGATCCTGAAATTCAACGTTATGTGTGGCTTGTAAGAGAAGGATTGTTTTACGATTATTTTATCAGTAATAGTGGAAGTAGTTTATCGCGAAGTGATGTTAAATTATTAACATATAAAGTTTTATTTGGTCATAATGGAATAAATTCTACAGAAAATAAAATATTCAAGAGTTTGTTTCCAAATATTTATGAATATATTTTAGAGTATAAAAGGGTAAATGAAAATTATAGATTTTTAGCTCATACATTACAAAAGATGGAAAGTGACTTTATATTTGGAAAAGTAGTAAAAGAAATATATGAAAAATTACCAGATATAAAATTATTTACAGTTCACGACTCAATTGTTTTTCCAGTAAAATATAAGAAAGAAGTGTATGAAATTTTCAATCGTCATATGAAGGAATTATTCTAATCGATTTCAACCCCCCACTTTCCAAAGGGATCATTTCTATTGCTATATTTGTGTTTCAAACCTTTCTCTAAAGGAGATTTTTTCTTGTTTTTTCTTTCTTCCTCCCAGTCTTCTTCACCGTAAGGATCTACGTCAGACATATCTGGTTTTTCTGGTCTTGGTTTTTTAATTTTCCTTTTTAATTCTTTTAAATCTTCTGGAAATTCACCACCAACTTTTTCTTTAAAAATTTTATCTTTTATTTTTAATGTTTTATAATCAATTCCGAGGATTTTTAAAACTTCTCCATATGTATATCCTTCACCGTCAACACAATATGTCTTTAATCCATCATTCATATAAAATGCAGTCCACATAGAATCTTCAATTTCTACTATTGTTATATCAGTTTTTTCTAATGATTCAACATCTGTGTAAACTTCTTCAAACGTTTTTAAATTATTCATTTCATTCAACTTTTTTTAAAAAATATCTTCTAACCAATCTTCTTCACCATAAGGATCTACTTCCATATGTTTCAATTTTAATTCTTCTTCTCTTTTTTTAATATCTTCTTTCATTTTTTTTGACAATCTTCCCCTTTTTAATAATCTTTTGGGAACATCCCAACAATATCCATCTTTACCAACTCCATTGCCGTTGTGTCCGTGACGAAATTTATGAAAAAATTCAACCACTACAAAATCTTGATAATCCTTTTCAGCTATAATGATACCACTTAAAAGATTTAATTCTGAGTTAAGACCTTCTTGTGGTCTAAATACGTTATCTTTATTTAAAAAATATGTTACTACATCCCCAACTTCCAAATCCTCGTGATTTTCATTTATAAATGTTGAAAAGTCTTTCATATCGTCTATATATTAAATTTTGTTCTTAAAAAATAATATATAAATTTATGATTTTAGATTATTTAAAATTCAATGAAAGTTTTGTAGAGCCTAATCAATTGGATAGAGTAGTGACTCATGGTGAAACTACAATATGGATGGATGGGTGCGATCGTTATATTAATTTAGAAGGACAAACCGGTGTCATTGATTCTATCGTGGGGGATGGACGTAGATCATATGGTATAGTCTTCGATAATTATTTTTCGCCTTTTCTTATAAATTTGGGAAAACTGAGAGTTAAAAGAGGATTGTGGTTAAGAAAAGATAAATTTGAAAAAATAGATGTAAAACAACCTGATAAAAAAAGAATGATGTTCTCTAAAAATATAGAAAAAGTTTTAGAATATTCAGAATATATCGACCATCCAATTTATTCAAATATTGATTTTATTGATATTACCGACAAAAATGATTCAATATCATATTTATCAGAAGACAGATTAGGAAGATTGTCAGAAAATGATGATCAATGGAACACTCCACTACGCCAAGAAATGAGAATAGGGAGATTTTTACAGATTATAAATCCATACACAGATCAAGTAAGTTTAAATAGGAAAATAGATTTATATAAAGCCGCTTACAACGGTATGATTTCAAAGAAATTTATATTTAAACTTGTAAAGGGTGAAGAAATAATTAAATGGTATAATGAAGAAAGATATCAAGAAGGCGTTGGAAGTTTAAACAAATCTTGTATGAGAAATAAACCAGATAGATTATTCTTATATGCTGATAATCCAGAAAAAGTATCTCTACTTATAATGGTAGATGAAGAATCAGAAAAATTAATGGGGAGAGCTCTTGTTTGGAATGTAGACGATCCAAAAATAATATATATGGATCGACCGTATGTTGTTTATCAAGAGGATATTTATCGCTTTGAAGAATATGCTAGAGGAAATAGTTGGTCATATTATGAGATGGATAAATATAAAAAAATGGTCGTTCGTTTAAAAAGAAACTACGGACCGCCAACAGATAATCCTTATATGGACACTTTTGAAGTTTTTTGTATGAAAGGAGAAGATGGGAAAAACTATTTAACAAATAAATATGATGGAGCTTCTGATTTTTATGAGTTCGATGAATTTTAAAAATTAAAAAAATATTTAAAAATGAATAAATTAAATGATTACGGTGACTTTATCAATGAATCTTTTATAGATGAAACTTTTGAGACGGATATAGATAAACATCTTCTTTTCTTTTCTGATAGGATAAGGAAGGATTATGATGCACAAGGCGGTAAATTTCCATTATTCTATCAATTTTATGGAGATGATAATGTTTTTCATGGAATCGATTTGATTTATAATCAAAAAAGGGTTAAAAGATTGATATCTAATAGGATGAATATTAGATGGACCATGTTATATCCAACTGTATATAGAGACACTGATTCGAATGATCGATTTAATTTATCTGAAAACGCTCTACTAAACATATTAGAAAACAGCCATCAATATTATTTTTACGAGTTGGTCGAAGGAGTTAGACAACTAGATGCGGCTCCAAATAGAGACGCTGTTAGAAATATTGTTCATTCAGAAGATGGTAAGAATTGGATTTTTATTTTAACAAAAAGAAAAAACTGTTCTTTAGTTAAAACAAAGTCTCGCCAAGAAAGTGGAAAGTGGGCCGAACATCAATTACAGAAACTATATGGATGGCAGGAAAGCTTACACGACATAAAACTTAAAGTTAAAAAGAACGGAATTGTTATAGATAGAGCAAACAATTGGCTTAGAAATATTTTGGAAGAAGATGAAGCTGATATATTCAGCGTTGAAGATGATCCACAAACTTTCATAAAATATGATTTAATGATAGATGGTGAAAAAAGAATAGAAGTTAAAAAATATAAAGAAAAAGAAAGAAAAATTTGGAAGAATGGAAATCCGGCTCCTCTTATGTTAGCGGAGCAATGCAAAATAGCTGATAGAAAATCTCTGACTAGAATAATAGAATGGTATAACGAAAACTTCTCAAATGATAAAAGATCTTATGATTACAGAAAATCTCTTGAATTAATCAATCTTCCCGAGAGAGAAATGGCTGCAAAATTTTCAGGAGGTCGTGTTCACGATATATGTGATAGGATTAGAGATTATTACAACGGAAGAATAGAAAAACTCTTACCAGTTTTTAATCGTATTCCCGGTGAGAGATGGATGGCTGGTATATTTGGAATTTATTTTGCTGGCGATCGCTCTGACAGAAGAAATGATTTTACTATAAAAATTGAAGATGATGGTGTTAGAAACATACATTGTTATTGGGCTATTGTTCCCGAGTGGAAAGGATTTAATAGAATAAAATTATTCATGGAAGTAAGAGGTGAAGCTTGGGAATATATTTTAACAGAAGGAAATAACTTTGTAAGAGCTTTTAAATTAGAAGATTTTGAAATGTATGAAGATGGAAGATCCGCTGGAAGAATAGAAACGGAAGATGATATCGTTTATACATTCGATCAAAATAGAAAATGGTGGGTCAGACAACCCTAAAAAATAATCAAATCAATATGTGGAATAAAATAAAAACTTTTTTAAAAGAACATTTAAATAATTTTTTAGCATCTTTATTAGTGGTGTTAGCTATTATTTTTAGTATTATTTATCTACCAAAATGGGCTATAGTTGTAATAATATCAGTATCATTCTTATTGTTGTTGGCTTATAAAATCTGGAAAAATCAACCTTTTTAATATGAAAGATTTTTTAAAAAAAATCTGGGAGGATGTTAAACTACATCCTCTTGGATGGATTGTGGCCGATATAGGATTATTAGCTATTTTAATAATTCTAATAGTATCGATATATTATGAATCGGTGGTTGGTATCATTATAACATTAGCAGCCATTATAGGATATGGTTATTTTATCTATTGGCAAGCTACAAAATCCAAATTATAAATACATATCATTAGATACTTGATGAACTTGACGAATACTCATGTTCGTATTGGCTGATATAAATCCAGTTCCAACGGGGCTTTTCAATGGTTTATATGGTGATACGATATCTGAATTTCTTATAGTCATTTCGGGAGCCCCTTTCACAGAACTTCCCTCAACATTAAAACTGACCAAATATGTATTGTTTGGATAAACTCTTTTAATTTGAACTGGAACAGGCTCACCCGTTTGCCAGTAAGTTATCATAACATAATCATCTTTTACTGGATTATATGTTTTTTCAAACAATTGAAAATTCATTAGATGTTTAAGATTTCTCATTTTTCCCACTTGTTATTTTTATACCATATTTATCAGCCCAATCGTATATTTTATCTAAATATGGCAATATATTTTCTTCATGCTTTTCTTTTACTAAAGCCACTAGATCATTCCAACAAGATTTTCCTATATTTATTAGATCATCTTTTTTACTTAACAATCTTTCTTTATATTTTTTTACAAAATCACTTGTATTTTTATTTTTTGTATAATTACTATATAAATCAGAGATATTATATTCCAGTTCCCAACCAGCATCTTCTGGCATTTCAAAGTCATCCATTGAATCTTCTATGGTTAAAGTAAATTGCTCGTTTACGAATTCTTCGAACTTAGTTTTCATCATATCTCTATTATTTTTCATATAATGTATTTTTTAACAAGGATTGTGAGCTCCACTGTAATAACCCCCACAACTACCCCAATCATTTTCTTCTATTTTTTTCTTTGGTTTTACATAAATTGCATTTCCACAACTATCAATCTTTCCCACATAATATTTTCTGCCTTCAGGGTCTATTTTGTATTTATCTTCTTTCTTCTTTTCCTTTTTCTTAAATTCTTCTAAATCCTTTATTATTTTATCGCCTAGATCTCTATCACCTTCTTGATCTGTTTCAGATTCTTCACCAGCTTTTCTTACAGGAGCGATTCCATCGATCAATTCGAATCTGTTTGGAGCAAAATAAAATGGATTTCCACTAGTACTAATATGTCCTATATCTATATTTAACTTATCATTTACATCTAAAACATGAAATTTCTTATACGTTAAAAGAAAATCTATAGCGTCTGGTGGAAGTTTACCTTCTTTAGTACTCAGACACGTAACAACATCACCAACCTTAAATATTTTTTTATCCTTTGGTTTCTTTTTCTTTTCTCCTCCTGCTAACATTTTATATTCTTCGATTTCTTTACTTGTTAGATCTGTTGCTTTCTTACCTTTCAATTTAAGAAATTGATCTAATGTCATTTTAGAAGAAGACGGTGAATCTTCGTCATAACTTTCATTTATTCTTTTCCATTTCATAATATATTAATATTTTTTTAATCGTGTCCGAAAAATGGTGTATCGCCCCAATCGAACCGCCAATCGTAACCTTTTTCCCCAGATTCGTAACCCTCTTCCCCAGATTCTTCTTCCGCTTCCTCTGGAATTTCTTTCATTTTCCTAGCTTCTTCCTCAGCTTGTTGTTTTCTTTTAAAGTCTTCGAATTCTTCTATCTTTCTTCTTTTCTCTTCTCTAACTTTAGCTTTTGCTGCTTCTATTTCGGCTTTTGCTTTTTCAGCAGCTCTGAATTTATCTTTTGCTGCTTCTATTTTAGATTTTTCTTCTTCTTCTTTTTTATTCTTTTCTTCTTCTGTTGGTTCTGGATTAAAAAGAGGTGCTTTTCCTTCAATTAATTCAAATCTATTTGGAGAAAAATAAAATGGATTTCCACTAGGACTAATATGACCTATGTGTATTTGAAGCTTATCGTTAACGTCCAGAACTTTAAATTTTTTATAAGTTGCTAAAAAATCTAAACAATCAGGAGTTAATTTTCCAGGACTATCATCAACTCGTATAATTATATCACCAACTTTAAACATTTTCTTTTCCTTAGGTTTCTTTTTCTTGCCCTTTTTTAGCTCAAGTAATTCTTCCATTGAAGCTTCCACGTCACGATCGTTTTCATCGTAAATTTTCTCACATGTTTCTGATGGCATTCCAGTAAGCTTTCTAAGCTTCATTATATCTTCAAGTTTTCCCATTTTATTTTCTTTTTTTATTTTATATAATTTATTTAATTATTTGTTTCTATATATTAATTTTTATTCCCAAACATATAATCCGTAATCACTAAATATTAGATTTCCAACATTATCGCCATAATTAACATCTGTTGTGAAATTGCCTATTTTTTTATCTTTTTCGTAAAATTTAGGTTTTATAAGATTTCTTTGTCCTGCCCACCCAGCCAACATTTCATCTCCTCTTCTTCTTCCATTCATATATTCATCGAAAAGTTCATCGGCGCGCGGTCGAGCTAGTCTTCCTCTTTCCATTTCATCTTCATCCCATTCTTCTTCGCTGTAAGGATCTATATCCAAATGATTTTTTATGGATTCGTTTATATAATTTGAAAAATTAACTATCATTTTCTAAATAAATATTTTATAGTCTTCACTCTTTGCATTGCCATTGTGGCTCTTTCTGCCAAATGATTGATCCAAAAATGAGATAATTCATCAGCTTTTTCTTGTGAAATTTTTTCTTTATATTTTATTTTTTGTTGTTTAGTTCTTTCTCTTTCAAACAGATTTGCAAAGAAAGATTTTTTTAATTTTATTTGATCTGATTCTTCTAGGTTATTGAGTAAATGATTTATTTGTGAGAAAAAATCTACTCTATATTTAGGAGAGGAAATCAACTCATTTAAATAATCTCTTCTTTCTATAATATCTATATAACCACTAGCCTTTGTATCCTTTAATTTTCTATCAAAAGAGTTACGCGTAGCTTTTAATCTTAACATGTCTTGATATATTTCTGATATGTGAGCCTCTATTTCATCTGGGAATAAAGTATAAATATCATAAAAGAAACTATAAATATCATGCCCTCCTGATTTCGCTCTATCTATCACATTATCAAAGACTAACATAGCCTCACCAAGATCCCAAACCGCTTCAATTAAAGGATGACTTTCTTTTTTCTGACGATAAAGAGCGTGTTGAATTTCGTGATGTAATGTGTCGAGTTTATTTTCGTGGACAACAACTTGAACCGTTCCATCATCAAAGTCTTGATAATAAGAATATGCAGAAGATTCGTCAAAAATGAATTGAATTTTTTTAATTCCAGCTAACCCCCATTTTTTATATGGATCTAGGTATGTAATAACTCTATATCTTTTAAAATAATTATGGATACATAAAGCTATTTTATTTACCAGTTCAAAGTCTATGTCCTCAACAGGATCTTTGACTGCCAATCTCTTTAGATTAGTGAGGCTTATTTTTTCTTCACCTCTTAAATCTAACTTGTGTTTCTTTTTATATGATTCAAATTGTTTTATCATATTTTGTGAAAATCATTATCTTTTAAAAATTGCTTAGAGTAATAAAAAAAATTGTCTTTTTCGCGTGGCACTTTTGGAATCCATTTCAATTTAAAAATATCTTTATTTTTCTCTACGAATTCAAAAGTAATTTCGTTTTTGTCTATTAATTTATCTCCTGGTTTAAGATCGTCCAACCAACTATCGTTGTCATTATCTTCTTCTTCCTCTTCATCTATCTCTTGATTTATATTTCCCTTGTGTTGATCCCATGTAGTATAACTATGTCTAAAATCTTTTTTACTTGGATCAAATCTATATGCTTGATGAAATTCAACGTTTTTTACTTTAAAATCTCTTTCCAATGTTTCTATAATATAATATTTAGGTTGAAAATTGGATAAAGCACTTAATTCAGTAGATACTGATAGAAAATCAATTGGGGGATATTTTTTAAAATCTGTTCTTTCAACTCCCATGACCCAATAGTTAGGAACATGCGATGGTTTGCCATTAACTAAAACAACACTATCTGTATAAACTATACCATTGCCATATTTAGCGATGACGGCGTTACCTATAATATTACGAATTTCTTCACTATATTTACCGTAATAACCGTATAAATATTTTACTAATTCTCCTTTTTTTAATGGAGTTTCAAAATCGTTGTCGTTTATTAAAGATTCTCCTTTAAAAAACATTCTTCTACCACAAATTTTATTTTCTTCATCAAATGCTACAAAACAAGAAACGTTTTTTGTGTTTTTTGTATAAAAATCAAACGTAGCTTCATCGTTTTCTGTGGTTCCTTTCGTTAGTTTGTACTGATAAGCGTCAAAAAATCTCCAATCAAAATCTCTTCCGCTTCCTCCTCCTCCCCAACCCACATTAAAGTTGGCGCACGAATAACCGAAATCTCTTGAAAGATAATTTCCATCGTATGCCATCATTATGTCTTTACCAAATAATTCTTTAACTTTCATATATTTATTTTTATTTTTCTTCTTCAAATTTACCTTTACTATACCATTTTATAGCGACGTGTTTTTCTTCATCTTCATCTTCTACTTTAATCAGATCTGATGGTCTGCAATTCCAACAACGCCCATATTCTCCTTGATTTTTAGAAAAATCTAATAGGTAATCATTGTCTCTGCAAAAACAATCGTGTCCATTAATAAAATCGTCAAACTCTACAGATATCTCTCCATAACGGCGAAGTTGTATGACAGTTCCCATCCTATTACTTTCACTTGGAAAACCGTTAGGACCAGGACCACCGCGACCTATCCATTTAACTCTATCTCCTACAGAAAATCCATGAAGAGATATTTGTTCGTTGATATATGTCATATAATTTTTTATCATTAACACTATATATTAAAATAAAAAACCCGGTCTTTTAAACCGGGTTTTATTTGAGGTTTAGAATTTTCCTCTGATCACCCTAAGTTTATCTTTAGTTTTACGAATGTCCTTCTCTTTATCAGTGCGATAAGCTTTGACATTCACAATCTTATTTTTCTTTTCCTGTTCTCTCCTTTCTTTCCATGATATTTGCTTCCCAGTGTCTTTAACATTCCAGATCGGACGAACATGATCGATAATAGTGGCTGTTGGTTCAATCAATTTTTCGATTTCTTCCGAATCTTTGTAAGCAAAAACAGATTCGTCGAGAGTTTCTTTGCAAATAGAAGTCGTATAAACTCCTTTCATTGATTTTTTAACTTGATCGATAGTAACTAATTCTTTAGCCTTAGATCTACTATATTTTCTTCCAGCCCCATGAGGAGCAGACCAAAGAAAATCTGGATTTGATTTACCTTCACATAATAAAAATCCATCTCTTTGATTTAAAGGTATGATCATCTTATTTCCCAAATACGAAGCAATAGCCCCCTTGCGAATAATCATATCCTTTGGGTCAATATAGTTATGGACTGTCGATATGATTTCATCAAATTTTGAGATGCCGACAATATCCTTAAAGATATTCAGAATAATAGAACGATTCCACTCAGCGTATTTTTGTGCGAAAATCATATCAAACATATATCCCATCATGTTATCACCCTGTAAGTATTCTTTGTTGACACCCACCTTATATTTATCTTTCAATTCTCTCAATTTCTGAGGAATCAAAGATTTGGGATAAGTATTCATCTTGACATCTTCCAGTTCCTTATTATATTGTTCCGATGAAACAAAAACCTGACCTTTAGCAACATTAGTCCAATAATCAGCGACTTTCAATCCGAAATTTCTTGAGCCGCAATGAATAGTAAACCAGTAATCGCCATTTGAATCTATACCAACTTCTCCATAATGGTTGCCGCCTCCCATTGTTCCCAAGGCGTTCCAGAATTTAACTTCGTCCATTTTCATAGACTTTAATCTATTATTTAACCATTTATCATTATAAGTTGGTGATGTATAACTTGTACCGAATCTTTTATTATATTCTAGAACAAATCTATCGGCCACTTCTTGTACTTCATTATACGGAATAGTTAAAAATTGACAATTCTCATGAACATTGAACCCCATTGGAATAGCAGATTTAAAATCTTTATCCAGTGTTTGCAAATTTAATTTATAATCTTTTGAAAATCTAGCTGTTAGCATTCCACACCCAACATCCACTCCTATATGAAGAGGATTTAACATCGTGTTATTCAATGGCATGCAAAAACCGATCACGATGTCACGACCAACGTGAGTATCACATTGAATTCTAACAGGAACACCATTTGAAACGGGCTGATCTAAAATAGTTTGAATCAAAGAATAAGCCTCCAATTCTATGTTGTCTGTTAGAATTTTACAATCTTTGTTATATTTGCCTTTTAGTTCTATCATAATGCAAAATTAATAAATTTTTATCAATATAAAAAATTATTTTTTAATCTTATCAGTCTCATTTGAATACTTCCTTTACTTTTATTTAAAATTTCCATAGATTTCTTTATTGGATTGTTTAGTATAATATTGTCTTTATCTTTTGTCCAAAATTTAAACTCATCTCTGATAACATTTTTCATTTTTGGAGGTCTTTTCCAACTTTTAACAATTTCCGATTTTTCTTTTTTTCTACCCATAGATAAACATCCATCGTAATATACTTCATCGCAAAATTTAATAGCGTCCTCTTTTGTTATAACTATATTATAAATATTATCTCTTTTGTTTGGATTGTTCTTTTTTCTAGGTTTTCCAGTAATACTGGAAATATAATCAAGTAGAAAATTGGCTAAATTTTTACTAGCTGTTACTATAGATACGTATGGAATATTTTTCCCAGTCATTCCTAACGATCCATCGCCATCGTATAAACCTCTAATATAATCGGGCATTGATAAATTTTTCAGATGCAAAGGAGGGCTTATTATTTTTGATTTTTTGCCGAATGGGACGCCAGAATCATTCAGAAATTTTCTAAAATTTATGTCACAGATTCTAATAGATACATATTCTTTATTTTCATACGAATGACCATTTAATTTTATATTTCTTATTCTTTTTGTTATTGTATAATTATATGGTATTAATTTTTTAATTTTTTCTATTATATCTTCGTCTTTTATAGATAATTCTATAACAGCTTTTCCTCTATTTCTAGAAGATTCGTAGATATTACCATCTGTTTGAAATAGCCCTATCAAATAGGATGTTTCTTCATTGATTTCCATAAAATGATTTTATTATTTTTTATATTATTTCATTTCATAGAGTATATATAAATATAATAAAATCAATTTCTTAGATTAATAAAAAAATTTATTTGAAAATTAATCCCCAGGATCGTCGTATTCTCTATATTTTATACCTTCTTCTGGTTCGTCGGTCGTTAGATAAAACTTATTCTTTTTCTTTCTGAATACAAAATATTCAAAAGTATCCATATATGGATTTTTGTAGCTTTTACCGTAATCTTGATCAAAAGATACTCTTATTTCATCGTCGCCTTCTACACGTGGATATTTCAACATATCCTTTTCTTCAGCATAATATAATAATATATTTTTGTATGTATCTGACACAGCATATATTCTGTCCATATAAATTCTACCATCGTCCAATTTCCAAATAAGAGCTCGAGCTAAAAGTTTATCATCATCATCTAAATAAATAGCCAGTGCAACTTTATCTGGATTTTCAGTGTATATTTTTAATTTTTTTTGACAATTATGATAACTCATACAGGAATTCCACAACTCCGATTTGATATTGAAATGAGAATATCTATCTCTTAAATACCAATATTTAATATCTTTTCCTCTAACTACTTTAAATCTATCGCCAAAATCTTTTTCAACTAGTATTTTATAATAAGCTTTATATTTATTTACAAATTTTTCTATTTCATTATCGATGAGGCTTGGATCAAGTTTTCTTAAAATTCTTCCAGTTCTAGCTTTTTGTTTTTGTTTCGGATCTAGTTGATCTTCTCTCAAACCAATCGCTCTATTAATTGGATAATAAGTTATTAAATCAGAAGAATTTTTATCAATATCAAAATGAATGCAGTCTAATAATTTTTCTTTTATTTTAAAACCTATTGCGTCGAGTATTTTATTAAGAATTTTAGATCCTTTATATTCAACCAATTCGCCTCTTAATAACTTTTGATATTCGTCGTCCGATAGAATTTTAAGATATTTAGAATAATCTTGAGGAAGAAATATTTTATTATCTTTGGTTTGAATATCTCCATGAACTATATCTTTTACCGGATTTGGAAACTCTAACAAATAACCAGATTTTGCTCCAAATAAATTTTTCTTTTTGGTGTCTAATAATTTGGCTAATTTGTTTTTAGTTTCTAATTTGCCTCTGATGCCGATGGGAATATTATCCAAGCACAATACATATTTTCCATCAACGTTTTCTTGGGCTAGTTCATTGACTTTGTAAATTTTCATAATGTTTATCCGTTAGATACGTAATGTCTCTTTCCAGCGTTTCTAAAGTTTCTCATAGTATCAAGATAAGGATTACCACCAGCTGGTCTATCTTTTCCGCCATAATCTTTTGGAAGAGTTACTTCCATTCTGGGGGGATTATGACCATACATCAACATGTTATTCTTCTTTGCATATTCTGCTAGAAGTCTTCCATCGGCTTCAGTTCTAGAATATATTCTATCCATATATATTCTACCATCATCCAAACGCCATACTAAAGCTCTAGCCATTAATAAATCATCTTCATTAGTGTATATTGCAAGAGCTATTTTATCTGGATTTTCAACATATAAATCAAAGTACCTCGAACAACTTGGACTACTCATACACGAACTCCAAAGTGATCCACCGACAGGTTTTGCATAATGCTCATTACTATACCAGTAACGGATATCTTCGCCAGTAACAACATCAAGATTTTTTCCTTCACCCAAAACAACAATTTTGAAAGCTGCTCTATATTGAACTACAAGTTCTTCTATTTGAGGATCTGTTAATTTATGATCAAGTTTTCTAAGAACTCTACCGAGTTTCATAGCTTGACGCCCTTTTTGAACATCAGGATCGCCTTCAAATTTTTTGGCTGGAAGATATGTTAAAACTTCCATATTATTTTTATCGATATCGAAGAATGAAACATCCAGATATTCTTCCTTCGGTTCGAATTTCATACGGTGGAAAATTCTCAATAAATCTTTCGAAGCTCTGTATTGAATAACATCTTTATTTTTGATTTTTGTAGCCATTTCATCTGACATAACTTCAAACACGTTATCCAATGGAAGATAGAAGCAACGACCAGCTTCACCTATGTTTTTATGCCCAGCGTGTAATCTTGGACTGAATTTTGCAAGAAATTGAACCAACAAATTACCATATTCACCCATTTGAATAATAATTCCAAGTTGATCGCTAAGGTCTAGATTATCATAGACTCCTATCGTTTTGATCATTTTACCAATGCCAAGATCCTTTCTTGTTGGTTTGATGTTTTTTTCTTTCATCTGTTCGTTTAAAAATTGATAATAGTTTTTCAATTTGTAAAATTGTTTTATTGATCCCAATTTTCTTCGCCGTAAGGATCCAATTCTTTCAATTTCATATCCAATATTTTTATAGGTTGAGTATGATTTAATAGTTGTTGTGTCTTATCTTCAGATTCTATAATAAGGCTATCTTGTGCTGTCCCGTTATGTATTCCTATTCTTAATACATGTTTTATATATCTGGCTTCTTGACCTCCTTTTACAGGCTTTCCTTGGAACATTATGAGTTGATCGATGTAATATTCTTCAAAATATTCTAAAAATCTATCAACTCTATAAATATTGGAGCGATTATCATGTTCCCATAAATATCTTACCTGTTTTTTATCATCTTCAAATAAAATAGGATAATAATCCGATCCAGCTTTTCCTTCAATAACATCGTTGACCATTAATATTTTCTGTCTTCCGTTTTGATCGTAAGTGCTTATAAGTTTTCCAAGATAGCTGTCTTTAAGTTGTTTTATCATTTCCAGCGAAGCTTCTTGCTTAGCTTTAGCAAGAGCTTCTTCGGATATTTTAGAGAACTCTTCTTTATAAGATTTTGGTTTATAAATAGCCGATGCTCCTGGAGGATCTGGCTTTACATGTGACGTTGATTCGTTCAAGTCTCCTTTTAAATATTTGAAATAGTCTTTTAACATAATACTATATATAATTTTTTTTATTCATTTTTTTTTTGAATTTACAAATTTAAGAAATTTTTATGTTATAACAAATATTATTTTTTAATCATGATCTACATACTCCCAATATTCTCCAGCTTTAAAGTTTCTAAATCTGTTAGTTAGATAATCTTCATCTTTTATAAAAAATTTAAAAGTGTCCATGTAGGGGTTGTGGCGTGGAGGGCCGTAGTCCATTCCTAATTTCACAATCATTTGAATTCTTTTCTTATCCACTTCAATTTTAGTCAAGAATCCTTTTTTGTGAGCATAATCGTAAAATAATTTTTCAATATAATCTTCCGTGCAATAAACTCTGTCCATGTAAGTTTTTCCAGCTGGTTGATCCAGTTTCCATAATAAAGCTCTTCCTAATAATTTTCCAACCGGATTTGTAATATACAATAATTTTATTTTTTCTGGATTGTTTGTATATATTGGAAGTCTTCTCTGCGATTTGATGTGTTTCATACACGACGCGTGTAAACTACCTCCACCATGAGCATAATAAGCTTCTAAATACCATTTAGCCATTTCAATACCTTTAGCTATCTTAAAATGACCAGATCCTTCCTTATTCAACTTGAAAGAAAATTTATATTCATTGGCATAATCTTCTATCAATTTATCAGAATCATCTACTATTTTTTTGATGAATCTACCAACCCTTATATTGTTTCTCATAGTAGAAGTCCAAGGATCTTCACCCGGTTCGAGCTTCTTAAAATTTGAAGCTGTTAAACAAGATAATATATCATTTCTACTAGTAACATCTATATAAGATACATCACTATAATAAATATTTTCATAATCTATTAAAAATTTCAGACTATATGAAATTATATCTTTGAATTTATCAGAATATATTAATGGAATTGTAGAATCGCTTTTATTATCATCAAAAGGTTTTATCCATTCTAAATCTCTTATAAACCATCCATTTTTATTTTTAGAATCTCCGCCTAAATCATGTAGTTTATCACTAAATCTATTAACAAAATCAACTCCGCCTCTCTTTAGAATTCCTATATGATTATGGGTTTTTAGATCATCTATATCTCCCATACAAACCACTAAATCACCGATATTTGGCAATTTGATTTGTTCGAATAATTGTTTGTAGGATAAAATCATAAACTTTAAAATGTTAAGTTTTCTTTATATATTAATTTTTAAATTTATATTTTATATATACTTCCATGAAGAAGATGTTAATTATATTATTAATCTTATGTTTGGGCGCGGGATATTCGTGCTCAATCGATCACGTTCATAAAATAAATGTAAATAAAGAATATTACTATCACGGTTATCCGCCACATCATCACCACAGACCTCCGAAACACGATCATCACGATCATCACGACGATCATCAAGAACACCGCAAACATTGAGAGACTTTTTTATTTTCGTTTGTAAATTATTGAAATGATTTCAAAAATTTTTTTATTGAAATTTAAAATTATCCAAATATGACTAATATTATTTAATATATACTAATAAAAACAAATAATATTATGTTAAATATAGAAGAAGCTAGTAAATTTATAAATGTTTCTAAGACAACGTTGAGAAGATGGGAAAGGGAGGGGAGAATAAAACCATATAGGACGCCTGGAGGACATAGAAGATATGATGAAATCGAATTATTGAAAATAATTGGAAAAATATGATTGTGGATAAATATGTAAAAACATGTGTATCTGGTGGAAGTATAAATTTTTTGAAAAATATTGGATATGATGTTAAATTTTATGATAGGATAGAAATTCCTATTGAACATTTATCTGTAAACAGTCATGTTAAAATAAATTGTAAATGCGATATTTGCGGAAATATAAAAAACATGACTTACCAAACATATTTGAATAAAATAAAATTCGACCAAAAATATTATTGTTATAAATGTTCTCATATAAAAAGAACAAAGGTAATAATTGAAAAATATGGAGTGAATAATGTATTTCAATTAGAGGATACAAAAATAAAAATGAAAAAATCGTTCATTGATAGATATGGAGCAGATCATCCTTTAAAAAATAAAGATGTCATCGATCACATGAAAGCGACAAATATTAAAAAATATGGATGCGAAAATGTTTTTCAAAATGATGACATTAAAAATAAAATAATTATTGATAATATCAAAAAGTATGGAGTCGAACATTTATCGCGAAGTCCTGATATGTATTTTAAAAAATTATTAATGGGTAAAAAAATTAAAAAATATAAAGACTTATATTATCAAAGTGGTTATGAAAAGGATTTTATAGATTTTTGTTTGAATAACAACATATTAAAATATGTATCGAAACCAAAAATCGCAATAAAATATATTCATAATAACAAATTGAATTATTATCATCCTGATTTTCATATAGAAAAACTTAATTTGTTCATTGAAATTAAATCCGATTATTGGTGGAATAAATTATTAGAAATAAATTTAATCAAAGAAAAATCGGATAAATTTCCAAAAGATTGTTGATAAATTAAACTTATCTATCAAATAAACATAAAATATAAAAAGAAATAAAAACAAAACATGATTAAAATATTAGTGTTGAGCCAAGACACAGACGGAATTGGCTATTATAGAAATTTTATGCCACATCTAACAATTAATGACCCCGAATTTGAAGTAGATATAAGAATGATGATGGATGGTACATTGAATTTGCTTGATCCAAATTTCATTAAACAATACAACATTATATTTTACAATAAGATGATACCTTTCGCGAAGCCGGAATATTTTGAGGCTTTCTATGGAACTCTCAAACAACACAATGTAAAATTGGTTTTTGACCTCGATGATTATTGGATTTTGAATCCAGCTCATATGAACTATGATATATGGAAGAAATCCAAGGCCGATGAAACCGTTTTGAAATGTATAAATGACGCTACACATGTAACTACAACCACTAGCTTGTACGCAGATAGAATAAATGAAGAAAAACCTGGAAAAGTTACAGTTCTCGAAAACGCTGTTAATTTGGAAGAGCAACAATGGACTTTTAATCGCAAACCATCAGATAAGATAAGATTTTTGTGGGGAGGTGGAATATCTCACATGGTTGATCTGAGATTGTTAAAAACATCTTTTGAAATATTCGATAAAGATTTTCTCAAAAAATCGCAATTATATATGTGTGGGTACGATCTTAGAGTGAGAACACCAAAAGGAATGATTCAAAAAAGTGATCCTAGAACTAATCAATGGAGTTTCTTTGAAGATATATTTACCAACAAGGGAAAATTTATAACAAATAACGAACACCGTAAATATCTCCACGAATATGACGATAAGAATTATGGAATAAGCGAAGAATTTATTAATGAATTTTATCAACGTAGATGGACTCGCCCCATATTAAATTATGGTCATATGTATAATGAAGCGGATGTTTGTCTAGCACCACTTAAAAATAATAATCTATTCAATTTCTATAAAAGTAATTTGAAAGTGATTGAAGCCGGTGCTCATCATTGTCCAATACTTGCAAGCAATTATGGTCCTTATACCGTAGATGATATAGAAGGAAAGAAGGATGGAAAACAAAAAGGTTTTTTGATTGATGAAGATAAACCAAGAATGTGGTATGAAAAGATGAAATTCTATGTGGATAATCCAGATGTTATGCGTGAACACGGTGAAAACCTCTATGAATATGTTAAAAACAATTTATGTACTAAAGTTGTTGGTGAAAAAAGAAAGGAGTTATATAAAAAATTATGTCAGAGTTAACTTTTGATGTTGACACTTATTCAGATTGTCAAAAGATGGGTCTTTATAGTGTAAAAGATATTTTAAGATGTCTTATAACCAAAATTAAAATGATTTCTAATAAAAATCAAACTGGTAGAATATTGACCAACGGAAATATAGCTTGTGCGTTGGCCAATATTATGGACCTTGCATATGTTCCTATTGAGCATATACAAGGTCCAATCCCATATTATTTTGGCGATGTTTTGGGAGTAAGATTGTTTATTGATCCAGATATGCGGTGGGATGACAACAGAATATTATTTTATGATGGTGAATACGTAGAAGAGGAATGTGTAAGAGAATATTCTGAATTAGATCCTTACGGTGAGGAAAACTGGAATGACAATCTTATAAATCAAGAAGAATTTGAAAATGTTATTTTTACTTTTAACATAAAAGATGATAATGGAGTTTTGATATAATGGAATATACATTGGATATAGATGCTTTAGTAAAATCTCAAAGCGGGTTGGGATTAACAATTCATACTCTACAAAGAAAATTGATAGCCTACATAAATAAAATTTGTTTAACCGATTCTTCTACCAAGAGCATAATATCTGATCCAGATCTAATTTCTGTTCTTTGTGATATATATGGAATTTCCTTATCTACTTTTGAAATGAAGAATATAAAAAGAACTGAAATAATAGATAATATGATTAGTGATTCGGATTTTGACGATAGATATAAAGTGAGTTCAATGGGGAAATACGATATAATAGTAGATTATAGTATAAATGATAAAAAGATAGTTTTTGAAAATGAAGATGGGAAATCTTTAAATTCTTTAAATATAATAGATCAACAAAATTTATTAATATAATGGAATATACATTAGATGTAGATACTTTCGTAAATACTTATGGATTGTCAAAGAAGAATTCTACAACACGTGATATAAATATAAAGTTAAAAAAAATTATATCCGAAATATCTTCCGATGAAACTACAAAAAGATTAATTTGTAATTCTGATGTGGCTACTCATTTATGTAAAATATACAATATTGATGTAAGTAGTAACGAAATAAAAAGCATCAGAAGAACAGAAATAATTGATAAAATAACAGGAAAAAGCTCATTGGAAGTCAATAGATATAAAGTTTGTAATTTAAGTAAATATGAATTGATTGTAGATCATTCAATAGATAAGAATAAGATAGTTTTTGAAAATGAAAAAAATGTGGTTATAAATTTTTTAGATATTATAGACAATAAAAGAATAATATTATGAAACTGGAAAATCAAACACTTATTAATTTAGGAGTAAGGAATAATCTAAATAATAGGATATACGAAGATAATGATAATTTGAGAGAATGCATCAAGGATTTCAATGATAGAGTCGATAAATATGGTAAAGTTTATGGTCAGCTTGGGCACCCAGATAGATTTGACACACATTTCTTAAAGGTGTCACACACTATAAAAAATGTTAGAGTAGAAGAAGATAAAGTAGTTGGTGATATTGAAATATTAAAAACTCCAAGCGGAGAAATTTTACAAGAAATGATAGATGATGGTTTAGATTATGCAATAACTTCAAGAGCGGCTGGATCTACAAACGAAGATGGAACAGTAACCATTAAAAAAATATTTTCTTTTGATTTTGTTACAAATAACGTACCTTTTGAAGTAAAATGGAAATCAAAAGAAAGTAAAAGAATATTTAATGATCTAGATCCTTATGGTGAAGAAAATTGGGAAGAATGATAAAAATGTCATTTTTAACAATTAATATATAAAAAATAAAAAAAAGGCGTATGAAAAAAGAAGATAAGTTAATAGAATTAGAAGCGACTATTGATCATTATGAATCAATTTTAATTAAATGGGTAAAGGATAAAGGAAGTTTAGCTTGTAAAGAATCTGGATTTGAAGATGTATGTAATACCATAAGAAGTTTAAATTCAACTTTAAAACACATAAATGAAATAGAAGATGAAAAGATAGTGGCAGAAAAAGTTTCAAATGAAACGTCTGCAACTTTAGGTACATCTGGAGTGACTGGTTCGCACGATGAATATTGTATAGATTGTTTTGGTAGAAAAGAAAAAAGTGAAATAGATATTGATGAACTTTCAAAAAATTTAAATTCTACATATAAAGTTCGAGAAGCTCTATGTGAGAAAATTTATGCCATAGGAAGTTCGTATAAAGCAATTAAAATCATAAGTAATGGAAATATGATTGATGTTTTGAGAGATACAGTTGGAAATACAGTGAATCCTGTAACATATTCACAACAACAAACAACACCATTTCCTGTGGGAACAATAGGAAATTTGACATTATATGTTGATCCACTTATGAAATGGGGTGACAATAGAATTTTATTCTATGGTGTTGATGATAATTTAATTCACACATTGAATGTTATAGATAATAATGCAATTTTAATATGAACTACCACTACACTAAAGATGTAGTGGTTTCCTTGAAAAGATTAAATTTCACAAGAACTCTTGAAATATCAAGAGGCTCGTTCATAGAAGCAATATGACTATCAAACCATCGTTTCATTATATTTATGGCTGAATTTAAGTCACGGTCAATGATGATTTTATCTGAAAGTTGAACCTTTCTATCTTTCAGTTCAACTTTTTTTTTAAATACCTTTCCAGTTAAACAATTTAATTGAGTTGTCCAGTTTTCATTTATCTTGGTTAAATTGATATTTTTTGATTGACATTTATAACCAAGAAATTGTAAAAACATATTGATGTTAGATTTATGGAATGACTTTCTAATACCTTTCTTGTTTTTATTTACTCCTTCGGAACTCATTAAATTTTTAACACTCAAATCACCGACTACAATCGTATTGTAGTTCATATTCACTAATTTTTTACTCTGAATATGTAGAGTTTGTTTTATTTGTTCGTTTTTCTTATGATAACATTTATTTAATACACTTTTTAATTTTCTATTTCTTTTTGAACCTTTTGTGGTTTTACTTCTTTTTTGTTGAATATTTGTTATTTGTTTTTGATAATAATCATTAATTTTTTTTGATTTGTTATTTAATATAACCACTTCACCTTTATTATCAACACCAATTGCTAATTTTTCCAATCCCAAATCAATTGCTAAAACTTTGGTTTTTATCTTCAAATCATCAACATATTTTATCGGTTCTTCAACAATTATATCACATAACCATTTATTTCTAACGAACTTTATTTTCATCTCTTTTATGTTTAATGATTTAATATCTATTTTTGATTTATATTCAAAAGATATTTTATTGATTGTAATTGTATCTTCACCTATAATCCAACCAGACTGATTCCAAACAATAGTATGATAATAATTGTTATTTTCAATATGTTTTGGTGGTCGTGCTGTCTTATCTTTTTTAATTAAATTAAAGAATGAACGATACGAACCAAATAATTCGGTTGCTATTGTTTGGGCTGATTTAGCGTTTAATTTTTTCCAAACTGGATATTGTTCTTTTAATGATGGTAAATGATTATTCAAATCGAACTTACTTAATATACACTTATTTGTTTGATATTCATTCTGTTGAATGTCTAAAAGTTTATTCCATATATCACATCTAATATCAGATAATTCTTTTAGTTGATTTATCTGTTCTTTCGTTGGAAATAATCTTATTGAATAACTTTTTTTCATTTATACAACTTCAATCATATTTAATAGTATATATTAAAATGAAAAAGTCATATTTTTCCAAATTCATCCACTAAACTAAAGATTTAGTGATTTTCTTTGGAAAAATTTAATATAAAACAATATAATTTAATATATAAAAATAAAAAAGGAGAAAATAATGCTAGTAGTAACACTAAAAGATGGTTTAACGATTGATAGAGCGCTCAAAATCTTAAAGGGTAAAGTCGCTAAAACTAGAATGGTAAAAGAGCTCAGAGGTCGTCAAGAATTTGTTAAACCTTCGGTAGTCAGAAGAAATGAAATAAAGAAGGCTATTTATATACAAAAACTTAAACAAAAAGAGGAAGAGGACAAATAATATGCCAAACAAAGTAGATTTACAACACAAAGAACTAATCAAAAAAATTCTTAGTGATGGAATCGAAAAACGTGATAGAACTGGTGTTGGAACAAAATCAGTGTTTGGACACCAGATGCGTTTTTTAATGGATGATGGATTTCCTTTACTTACACTAAGAAAAATTCATATGAAATCAACCATGCACGAAATGTTGTGGTTTTTAGGTTCCTATGACAAAGATAAATACGATCAATTCGGAAATACTAATATAAGATATTTATTAGATCATGGGGTTACATTCTGGAGTGATTGGCCATATAAAGCTTATTTAGAAGCAAGAAAATATAGAGATCTTCCCGAGTTTACAATGAAAGAATTCGAATCTAAAATAGTTATAGATGATGCCTTTGCTAAAGAATTCGGATCAATTGGTCCTGGATATGGAAAGCAATGGGTAGATTATGGCGGATATGTTGAGAAGAAGATAATTGAAGATGGATTTCATGACTTTCAGGGAGAAAAAGTTCCACATCATAAAAATGAATTCATTGTTCATCAAGGAATAAATCAAATAGATAAAATAATCGAACAACTTCGAAAAGATCCAGATTCGCGTAGAATAATACTCGATGCTTGGAAAGTGGATGAATTGGAAAATATGTTATTGCCGCCGTGTCATATGCAGTTCCAATTGTATTCGTTTAAAATGAATTCTGAGGATAGATTGTATTCATATTTTAAATGGTCGCGTGAAAATAATATTCCTTATGGAAAACCGATGAGTGATTTTAATTTTTCAGAGCGTAAACTTTCAATGCAGTTATACATTAGAAGTCAAGATGTTTATCTGGGGCAACCATTCAATATAGCTGAATATGCCTTATTATTACATATGATAGCTCAAGTTGTTAATATGATTCCACACGAACTTATAATAAACATAGGCGATGCTCATTTATATTTAAATTCCATAGATGCTGCTAAAAAATTGTTAGAACGATCGGGATTCGATCTTCCGACTTTAACTTTAAATCAAAATATTAAAAATATATATGATTTTAGGTATGAGGACATATTCATAAAAGACTATAAATCGCATTCAAATATTCCAGTGCCGGTGGCTGTTTAATATTAGTTGAAAAATCATTATGATTTTTGCCACTCTTCTTGCGGGGAGTGGTTTTTTATTTTTATATTTTTATATATAGCATCATGAAAAGATATGATGATTTTATTAATGAGCAAATTGGAGTTACTGGTTCTACTGAAGGTGTTGATGAAGATATGAGAGACATGATAGAAAACAAATCGTTTAGAAAAGAAAACGATTTTACTCTCAATGATATAGCTCAGAGATGGAGAGATCTCGATCAAATTCTTTTAGATGCAAGTAAAAGAACTATAAATAAAATTGTCTTTTTTTCTCCTCTTGGAAAAAAGAAAATAATAAAAATAAAAGTAAAAGAAGTTTATTATAAAAGATTTATGAAGAAAAAAGATCAATTGGGCAATTTTTGGTTTTTTGTAGACGATGAAGATAAAGAATATCAATTGAGCGTAAACACATCCATTTTTCCATTTAGCAAAATAAATAAAGTTGATCCTTATGGTGAAGAGGATTGGGAAACGGATTAAAAAATAAATAAAATTATATGAAAGATATAGTGAAATTTTCACAATTTATAAATGAAGAATATATGTATAGACATGATCCTTCAACTAAACCTGAGCGATATGAAAGACTAAGACAACATTTCATAGGTCAAATAATTAAATTGGATAAGGATAAATCAAAAAAAGAATTGGAAAAAATGTCACTTGAACAATTGGGCAAATTATTGAACACGTTGAAAAAAGAAAAATAATATGGATAAAATATCAAATCTATTAGAAAAAGCTGGCACTCCAATAGTTCTTTTGGAATTTCCAAATCATCGTCAAGGAACTCGTTATTTTTGTGGAGTTGATGTCATTGAATCGGTCTTAGAGTATTATGATATAGATTGGCGTGAAATGGATTTATCTTATATTTTAGATGCTAAACCCGAAGAAGGAACCAGTATTAATCGTATGATAGATTTTATTGGAACTCAAGGTCTTCAAGTTGAGTTTCGTGAAAACATGACAATAAATGATTTAAAAAGATTTCTAAATAGAGGTATTCCTGTCATTATGATGATACAGGCGTGGGGTGATGGAAAAGATTATACAGATGTATGGGAATACGGTCATTATATTACCGCTATTGGTTATACATCTGATAAAATATTATTTGCAGATCCGGCTACTTATTATGAAGTATCATATATAGAAAGTAATGAATTGATGAAGCGTTGGCACGATATAGATAGAGATCGCAAATATATTCATTTTGGATGTGCTGTTTTTGGAAGAAAACCTGGTTTTCATAAAAACGAATGGAAGAAAATTGGTTAAGAAATATTTGACATACATTAATGAAAGTGAAAAACCTAAATTTTTCAATGTTTCTGGTTTTTTGAGTAATTACGCCAATCCCGTTATTGGTGAAGACGAACTTAGAAAATTTGTTATAGGTGAAACATGCATATTCTACATTGTTGGTAAAAGTAATATGATACGACAAAAAGTTGGAGATGTTTCTATTAGAGGATCTAGAGTGTATTTTAATGGATATGAAATTGATCAAGATTATGATGTTGAAATAGAAGAAAATAAGAAAATAAAAGGAACATTCCGTGCAATAGATAAATGGGAAGTCATTGGATTTCCATCAGGTGAAATTTTAACTTTAAACGCAGAACAAATAAAGAAATTAATGAAAGCCAATCTTGTTAGATATGAAGAATGGATTCATTGGCGAGAGATGGAATTTAAAGATATATATTTTTTTAATGATAGTAATTATCATAAAATAATGTCTGTTATAGATCCAAATTATAAGAAACCGCAAAAAAATATCAGTAAAAAAAATAATTATTTTATCAATGATATTATAGTATGTAAAGGAATAGTTGGTGATGTGCACGTTGAAGATTGTGTTGGAAAAATAATAGACATGTTCAAAAAAATAGAAGAAAAAGAATGGAGTTATTTAGTATCTTTTATGTTTAAATTTAGCCCTAAACTAATAAAATTATCTGATAAAGATCAATATTGTTGGTGGATAAAAAGAGAAAACATAAAAGGCGAATACGCTGGTGATATAGACAATCTTCTTCATCTAGTTAAAATGCAAGAAGAAAAACAAGGAAGAAAAGAAGAACCTTTAGAGGATTATGAAATAGATGATGATTATCATATAAAACAATTGTTTAAGGTTCCGGGTGTTTCAAAAATTAAAACTGAAAAAGAAGACGGTAAGATAATAGAAAGAGATAAAGTGCATGTAGGGGATGAGATTGTTATATTCAACAAAAAAGAAGCATTATATAATCAAAAATGTCAATGTTTTACTGATGTATATTTTAATAGAGGACATCCACTTGGAGAAGTAGTTGATATTATTAAGATTAACGGAATTCAGGCGGTTAAAACAGATAAAATGAAAAACGCTTATTATAAAATGGAATGTGTTAGAAAGAAATGATTGGAATATATAAAAATTTTAAAGAAGGAGATCGTGTTATTTATGAAGGACATCCTGAATTCGGCGTTGGAATCATAAGAATGATCGAAGATGGAACAGCGATAATAGATTTTGAACATAGAAAAAGTTGGATATCAACACTTTCTTCTGGAAATTATGTAAAAATTGAAGACGAAGATGACAAATCTTCTAGAATAAGATGGTATAGCAAAGGAAAACTAGACGAATCCGCGAATCCATTTAAAACTATAAAAGATTATGGTATTGATTATATTATAGATAACGCATTTTATAATAATATTCTATTTGATTATCCGACACATTATGATTCTTATCTAAGATTGGCTGATACTTTAGATAAAAAAGATATTGAACTTTTACCACATTCTTTATCTTATGTTAAAGGCAAAAAATTAAAGAAATCCTTCTCACAATATTTAAAATTTTTAAATTCTATTTTTCTCAATAAATTAATAATAATATTGAATGAGAAAAACGGTCAAACATTTATTTCTAAAATAAAAGTTAAATCTGTTATAGTTGATAAAACAGAAAAAGATGTTGCTGGATTTATTGATAAATATGATCAAAAATTCAAGTTACGTGGATATGGAATAATAGACGTTGACAAATATATTGATTTAAGATTGAAGAATTTAATTGGCGTAGAAATAACTTTTCACGCTTATCGCCCTGTAAAAAAGAAATTTGGTAAGAGCGTTTTTGTAGATAAAAAAGATTATGTTGTAGAAAATTTCCTACTTAAAAAAATATACATAGATCCAAAAACAGATGAAATATGTTTTGTGGATGATAAAGGAAAAGTAGAAAAAGTAAATATATTTAGTTCTATAAAAGGCAAAAAAATATATTCGCCAGAAGATCCTTATGGTGAAGAGGATTGGTTGGAAAATGATTTGAGCGAAAATAAAAGAATTGAAATGTTCGAATCTTTTATCACAGGCAACCCCGGTCTTTACGGTGACGATGACGATATTCATTTGTTTCGAGCCCTCCGCATTTTAAGATCAAAAGAAGAAATTAGAAAAGATAAAATGAGACTTTTAAGTCAAGACTTAAAAAGCAACATTGAAAGATTTAAAAATTTTGATAATTATCTTTTGTTCGATAGATTGGGTCTTTGGAGATTAAATTTATTAAGAAAATTCTTGGAAGGAAAAATAGTAGTTATAGAGCAAAGTGTAGATAAAAAACGAACAAAGGGTAGAGTTATATCTATAGGACAACACAAAGTTAATGATGATCAATATTATAGTATTAAAATGATGACTAAAACAGGTGAAGTTGAAATTGGTATATGCGGAAAAGATAGATTTAAAGTTAAGGATGAAAAAGTTAAAAAAACTAAAATAGATCCTTATGGTGAAGAAGATTGGGAATTGTTTAGTAGCGATGCCCCGCCAGAACCTTCTGAAATTCCACCAACAGAAAAGAAGCCGACAGTTTTCAAACCCAAAAAACATATTGAATTGACAAATCCATCTGTGCAAAAAATAGGAAAACCTAAAACTCAGTCAGTACAAAAACTTTTTCAAGAAGAAGATTGGACACCATGAAAAACTCAATTAAAATAGTAGGTCGCGAGTTGAAACCTTATATATGGAATTTATATAACGGACACAAAACCAACGATATAGATTATTATTATAGTCGTATGATGGAGGCTGGTCTTAAAACAGAAGTTTTAGGTGAAATAGATAAACTTCCAATATTTCTTTGTCAAAATGATCACGAGCGCGATCGTCAGAATATTCTAATTGTGGGTGGTGTTCATGGTGAAGAATCGGCCGGATCCTGGGGAATATTAAATGTTATGATGAAATTAAAATTGATGAAAATAAATGTTAATCTTTCATTTATCCCCATTATGAATCCTTGGGGGTTTAGTCATGGCATTCGTTTCAATGAACAATTAAAATCAGTTAATAGTGGTTATTTTAGAACAAAACAAGAATTAACAGAAGAAGGTAAAATATTAAATAAAAACTTTGTTAGATTGACAGAACTAGCAAAAAATGGATTTTTAAATTGTCACGAAGATGTTGAAGAAAATAACTTCTTTATTTATGAAGTACATAATGATGCTAAACCAAGTTTCATTTGTAGAGAATTGCAAAATATTGGTGTTCATTATTTTGGAAAGCAACCCGACGGGTCGGTTTATACTGGAATAGTCACTGACGGAATTGTTCTAAATGAAAAAGATGGAACTATAGATGATTATCTATTTACAATAGGTGGGATTGATAGAGCAATAACAACAGAAACTCCAGGTGTGGATAATATAAATAAACGCGTATATGTTTATGAACAAATAATAACAAAATTTATTGAATTGTATAATAATAGAAGTTTTTGGAAATGATAAGAAAATTTGATACATATATAAAAGAAGAATTGACGTTTGAAACAACCGATGATATAAAAACGATCAATGGGAAAGATTATCTAGAGACATGGGAATGTACGACAAAAAACAGATACAGAAACTTAAAGACTGGTGAATTAAAATTTTTGGCGGATATTTTTAAAATTTCGTCCATATTTTTATGGGAAGGATATATTGGTGTGTTTGACAGAGAAGATAAATTTAAAATTTTGAATGTTGAAAACCAAATGTTTATAGAAGAAACAGATTATAATCTTAGGTTCAATGAAGTAAAGTTAAAGGGGGCTCCTTCATATATAGAAATTGTAATGGGGCCAGATATTATTCATTGGAAAATAGGTGGTAAAAAAAGAGCCGGGGTGAGAAGCATTATTCCTATGAAAAATCCAAACAGATTTCAAATACCAAAATTGCGTTTTACTATATGTAGATTTTATGAATATTGTGAAGATTTTAGATTGAATTTTCGCGGTAGATATGTAAGACTTAAAGATATATGGGGAAAAGAACAAGTATTTAGAGTTCCAGATAGATATAGCGGCGATGAAACATCCCATTTAGTAATGACCCCAGGTTACAGAGGAAAATTGACATTAAGATATATAGATTATTCTAAAAATGAAAATAAATTTTTTGAAATAGATATATTTCAAGAAATAAGATCCCTTGAAAAAATAATTAATGATCCTTCAATAGATCCTTACGGTGAAGAAGATTGGGGAGATAGTTATTGGTTTTCAAATGAAAAAACAAATGAAGGTTTGTTAGATCTTTTAAAAAAGAGAAAGAAACGTCGTCCTAGAGTAGGTTCTAGAGTAGTATATGTTTGGGATGGTGGGGAAGATGATTCGGCGATGGGAAGAAGGCAAGACCTGGATGGTAAACATGGTAGAGTCTTGGATAATAGTGGCAGAATGATCGGGGTAGAATTTGACCAATATATAAATGGTCATTCTTGTAGTGGTAATGGTAAAAACGGGTATTGCTATTATGTTATGCTAGAATATTTAATCAAGGAAGATCCAAAAGATGAAGAAAGAATAAGAAAGAAAAAAGAAGAATTGCGTTTAAAACATCAACACATCGATCCTTATGGTGAAGAGGATTGGATGAACGAGAGTGTGGAAGAAGAGAATATAATTATTCCATTAAAATTTAGAAAAACATACGAATATATCGACGATGATAAAATGGATGAATTATATATTGAATTGAATGATAATCCTAATCAAAAAAAATATGAGAGAACTTTTCAAGAAAATATACCGTATAAAGAGCATTTAGAATCTTTATTAAGAGGGAAAAAAGTGAAATTTACTTCTTATAGAGGACAGATCCACACTGGTGTATTTAGATGTTTTATTTACAATGTATATGGTCTTCTTATATTAAGATATTTTGATGGAAGAGAAGACCAAGATTGTGTAGATGAAAGATTACCAATAAAAATATTAGGAGAAGTTAAAAGAGTTTATTCGCAAGAAGATCCTTATGGTGAAGAAGAGTGGGATTAATTTAAAGATTTTTTATATCTCTGTTTTTCTTTTCTTAGTCCGAAATTTACTAAATCAACCATATTTTCACCTCTTTTACGTTTAGATGATAATTCTTTCTTGTATGTTTCAGCGTCGCCTCTTTTAAGATCTGTAAAATAATCAAAATCAGTTATTTGAACAATATCATTTGAATGACAGGTGTTGCAAAACTCAGGAGTGTCGTTAATAACATAAAAGTCTTTTCCGCATTTATTACATCTATAATAGTTGGTAAGATCTTCTTCCGATGTGGCTAAAATTGGAGGTAATTCCTTAATTAGTTCGGCTTCAAAAGTTTTAAAATTCATTATTTTCATCTTCAAATAATATATTTTTAATTATATATTAATCTACGAAAATGAATTTTATTCTTCTTCATTCCAACTCTTTTTCTCAATCCATTCGATTTGAAATTCATCATTAATCGCGTAGAGATAAAAACAAACGCCTATCGCGAGACGCTCCTTATCAAATATACCAATTGGAAGGTCTATATAAGTTTTTATGATACTTGGAATTGGATAAACTTCCAACGTTTGACACTTTACAATCTTTTCATCAATTTCATAAATGAAAGCGTACCATTTTACTGTTACTTTTTTTCCTTTATATTTCATTCTTTAATAATTTAATATATTTATCAGATAGTATTCTTTCAGAATCTCTAAACTCAGCGAAAACTTGTTCTTTTTCTACAACATCTCCGTTATCGTCAAAAAGAATGAAAGTTGTATCTCCGTTCGAGCTAATTTCCAGTTCGGCACAAATAATTTTTCCGTCAAATTCGAATTGAATACCACCATCTCTCATTGGAAAAACATTAACAGTAAAACGACTTGTTAGTAATTCATTGATATACAAAATGTTTAGTATTTCAATTGCTGTATCAATTGCAGTTTGAGAAATTGTATCAGCATTGTAAGAGTCCCAATTCTTTTTCAAGTTAGAAAATCCGTAAATGTTTTCTATTTCATTTTTTAATTTTTCTAAATCTTCCACATCTTTTATTATTTATATATTATATAAGAAGCTTTCCGTCTTTAACAATTTCTTCCATCTTACCACCATCGGCGATGTGATCCATTATATTTTTTTTAGCCAAATACATTTTTGAAAAAGGATGTGAATCATTACTCCTTCTTTTTTCTATGTGATTTATTAATGTTTCTATTGAGATCGGCTCATAACCAATGTTATCCACACCAACATCAATTCCAATTTCTCTTCCATCAGTTTCTATTCTTCTTCCGTGAATGTGCCCAAATACACAT
>Ga0209099_1000126_pt1 | contig 85967 bp, 78 predicted proteins | sample AD_JPNHW2_MetaG_FD_184430 | JGI IMG/M metagenome (GOLD analysis project Ga0209099, IMG submission 184430) | Active sludge microbial communities of municipal wastewater-treating anaerobic digesters from Japan - AD_JPNHW2_MetaG (SPAdes) (version 2) | ecosystem: Engineered > Bioreactor > Anaerobic...
TTATTAATAATCTTGATGAATGAAAACAAAATTGAATCCTGAAAGAACCATTGCCGCTGTTCCACAAAGAATCTGAAAATCCCAAAAGCATAGAAAATGGATCTCAGGGTAAGAGATCAGAAAGAGCCGGTGAAGAGACGAACGATCCTACCAACGAGATAAACTCCTGCAAAACTATGTTAAAACGCTGATCCTGTTTTGAAATCAGAAGGGAGCGGAGAGAGAGGGATTCGAACCCCCGGACCCTTGCAGGTCAACGGTTTTCAAGACCGCCGCAATCGACCACTCTGCCATCTCTCCGGGGGCAAAAGTACACATTTTTCTTTTTCATCCAAATTCATAGATACGATTTGGCGACAGTGATTCATGCCGCAATCATTCCTTTTCACCGATTTTCTTTGCAAATCAGTCTGGTTTGAACTACCTTTGTATCCATCTTCACCAAATTTTTAATGTCTTCATTATGAAAAAGATAACCCTCCTTCTGCTGGTATTGGTCACCCTGACCGGAACCTCCACCCTTGCCGGAAACCTGTGGGCTTTCCTGACTTACGCCTCCTTCAACTCCCCGGAAGGACCCTACGTCGAGACCTATCTCTCTGTTGCCGCCAACTCAGTGAAATTTATCCAAAAAGAAAACGGGAAATTCCAGGCGACAGTCAACATACTGATGACTTTCAAACAAAACGACGAGATCAAAGCCTTTAAAAAATACGAGCTATACAGCCCTGAAATTACAGACACCCTTAAAACCGATTTTAATTTTATCGACCAACAACGTTTTCCGCTCCCCTTTGGCAGCTACGATTTCGAAATCCAGCTGTCAGACCAGAACAAAACGCAACAACCACTCCCCTACAATCAGACCATCACGGTAGATTTTCCCGATGGTAAACCTGCCTTCTCCGATGTTGAACTGATCAAATCCTATAAACAGACTACGACAGCCGGCGACCTTACAAAAAGTGGTTATGACCTTGTCCCTTACACATTTACCTTCTATCCTCCTGATGAATCAAAGATGATTTTTTACGCAGAACTCTACAACATGGAACGCCTTTTAGGCAAGGACCAGAAATTCCTGTTATCATGGTACATCGAATCGTTTGAAAGCAATGTCAGGCTGCATGATTATGGTAAAGCCCGGAAAGAGACGGCAAAGGAAGTGAATGTCCTCCTGTCGGAAATCGATATTGACAACCTCTCCTCCGGTAATTACAACCTGGTATTAGAAGCAAGGGATCAGCAAAACAACCCGGTCGCTGTCAAAAAGTTATTTTTTCAACGGATGAACCCCAAAGCGCAGGTGGCTTTAGCCGATATCCAATCGACCAACATCACCAATACTTTTGCTGAAAAGATCAGTCAGTCCGACACCCTCAAAGAATATATCAGTTGCGGCTACCCGATTGCTACCGGGATTGAGAAATCGTTTATCAGGTCCTCTCTGAAAACGGCTGATCTGAAAACCAGGCAACAGTTTTTCTATAACTTCTGGTTCACCCGTTCGCCGTCGGATCCTGAGAAAGCATGGCTTGCATACAAGGAACAAGTATACAAGGTACAGGTTAACTTTGGCACCCCCGTTAAAAAAGGGTATCAGACCGATCGCGGAAGAATTTACCTGCAGTATGGCCCGCCCAATACCCGCAGTACACAATACAATGAACCCAGCAACTATCCTTATGAAATCTGGCAATACTATACCCTGAACAACAGTCAACGCAACAAGAAATTCGTCTTTTATTCTCCCGATATGGTCACCAGTGATTTCCTGTTGCTCCATTCCGATGCCATCGGAGAGATCTACAATCCCCGCTGGAAAATCGACCTGCGCAACCGTATCTATTCCAACCGGGATCTCCAGGATACCCAGGTGATCAAAGCCTGGGGCGATTTCGAGCAAGATTATTGGGAATTGCCCAATTAATCCTTCGGGTAAGCAGGGTTTTCGGAATTTCCGCTCCTTCTCACCATAATTGATTACCTTTAGCATCTCTTGTCGGATGTACCATAAACTACATTGAATGCATATTGCTGTCATTATTCTAAACTGGAACGGGCGGAAATACCTTGAGAGATTCCTGCCCACATTAATTAAATGCAGCAATAACGAGGCGGAGATCATTGTTGCCGACAATGCATCAACCGATGATTCGGTGTCCTTCATGCGTCAAAATTTTCCTCAGGTACGAATCATTCTTAATTCAGAAAACGCCGGCTTTGCACGCGGTTACAACTTAGCCCTTCAGCAGGTTACAGCAGATTATTACATTCTCCTGAACTCCGATATCGAAGTCACCAACAATTGGATCCTGCCGATAATCGAACTGATGGAGAGCGACCCGGCCATCGCTGCTTGTCAACCTAAAATCCGCTCGTACCTGGAACCCAAGAAGTTTGAATATGCAGGAGCGGCCGGCGGGTTCATCGACAAATACGGTTACCCTTTCTGCCGTGGCCGGTTGTTTCAGTCGATCGAGGAAGACCACGGACAATATGACGATCCGTGCGAGGTTTTCTGGGCTACGGGGGCCTGCATGTTCGTGAAAGCTGAATTATTCCACTATATCGGGGGATTGGATGAGGATTTCTTTGCCCACATGGAAGAGATCGATTTCTGCTGGCGTCTCAAAAATTCCGGTTATAAGATCATGTATTGCCCGGCTTCCACGGTTTTCCATATCGGGGGCGGAACGCTGCCGAAAGTTTCCTGGCGTAAGACCTATTTCAATTTCCGCAATAACTTTTTTCTTCTGTATAAAAACCTGCCCGACAACCTGCTTTATAAGGTATTCATGGTTCGCCTTCTTTTGGACGGGATTGCTGCCTTCAAGTTTTTATTCCAGGGAGGGTTTAAGGATTTCTGGGCTGTCACCCGGGCCCACATCAGTTTCTACAACACCTTAGGAAAATTGCGTGTTAAGAGAAGCAACAACAAACAAGGTTCCATGAGGAATGTCTTTGGTAAGAATCTTGTATCCCAGTATTACCTGAACGGGAAGCGGAGGTTCTCAGACCTGAATCCCAACCGTTTTTACAATGAATGATCAGAAGAGCCGGCTGATAAAACCTTCAATGGCCAGGCGGTAGGAATCCATACCGAAACCGATGATGATCCCTTTCACGTTGGCAGCTACATAGGAGGTGTGACGGTAAGGTTCGCGGGCGAAAGTGTTGGAAATATGGACTTCTATCACCGGGGTCCGGATTGCTTTCACCGCATCAGCTATGGCCACAGATGTGTGAGTATAAGCTCCGGCATTGAGAATGATCCCGTCGTATAGCAATCCGGCGTTGTGCAGCGCATTGATGATCTCTCCCTCCACATTGCTTTGAAAATATTCAAGGGAGATGGCATGATAATGCTGTCGCAGTTTTTTCAGAACCGTCTCAAATTTTATCTCCCCATAAATGGATGGCTCGCGGGTCCCGAGTAAATTGAGGTTAGGTCCATTAATGATCAGCAGTTTCATTCCTTCATGTTTTTTACAAAAATACGTCAATAAAGAAAAACTTCATATTTTTGTAGTGATAATTCTCCGTAGGGGGTGCCTGACACGAGGCTGAGATCATACCCCAATCACCTGATCCGGGTAATGCCGGCGTAGGAAAATGAAAAGTCATGAAATATTTATTCAACCAGTCGGGATGGCATAACCTGCTGTGGTCTCTGCTGATCCTTATCCCTTTGTTGGCCGGGATTAAAGGCCATGCCCAGAAAAACCTTTCCGGGAGTGTCATCGAGAAAGAAAGTGGGTTGCCGCTGGCAGGTGCTCACCTGCAGATAGGAAAAACCCCGCTGGCCACTATCACTGACGAAAAAGGGCAATTTTCTTTCAAAGGGCTAAAAACAGGGCAATATACCCTGAAAGTCTCGTACATCGGGTTTAACACCCTTCATCTCCCCCTGAATTTTCAATCCGACACCGTGTTACGGCTTGTCATGGAAGGCGCCGTCTTGCTGGGTGAAGAGGTAAACATTGTTGCTACCCGGGCCGGGGAAACCTATCCTACAACTTTCTCAACGATCGATCGAATCGACCTTGAAAAAGCGGACCTGGCACGCGATATGCCCTATCTCCTTCAAACAACGCCCTCCACTGTAGTTACTTCCGACGCCGGGAACGGGATAGGCTACACCGGGATTGCCATCCGGGGCACTGACCTGACACGCATCAACGTCACAGTCAATGGAATACCCCTCAACGATCCCGAATCACAAGGGGTCTGGTTTGTTGATCTGCCCGATATTGCAGCATCTGCCGAAAACATTCAAATACAACGAGGGGTCGGAACTTCCACCAACGGTGCAGGCGCTTTCGGAGCTTCCGTGAACATCCTGACTTCTGACCTTCACCAGGATCCCTATGCCGAATTAGCCCTTTCAGGTGGTTCCTTTAAAACAAGGAAGGTAAACCTGCGCTTCGGGACCGGTTTGCTGGCCAACCGCATTAGCGTGGATGGCCGACTCTCCTACATCACCTCCGCGGGTTACATCGACCGGGCTTCAACTACACTCAACTCTTACTACTTAGCCGGGGGCTACTATGGAAAAAATATCACCTTTAAGCTGATCAACTTTTCAGGGACGGAAAAGACCTATCAAGCCTGGGAAGGAGTACCCAAAGATTCCCTCGCGGTGAATCGCACCTTCAACCCGGCGGGGTTGTATTATGACAAAAACGGAAATGTTTGCTATTACCCCGACCAAACAGACAATTATCAGCAAGACAATTACCAGCTGATCTTTTCTCAAAAGCTGGCCCGCGGATGGAACGTCAACACCGCCATCCATTACACAAAAGGAAAAGGTTATTATGAAAGCTATGACCAGGGAGCGTCTTTCAGTTCCTACGGACTGGATGATGTCATCATCGGAGGAGATACCATCTCATATACCGACCTTGTTAACCGGAAAATGATGGATAATGATTTTTTCGGGATCACCTTTTCTACCAGCTATGAGGCGGCAGAAAAGCTCAGGGTCATTTTGGGAGGAGCCTGGAATCGCTATCACGGCCGGCATACCGGAAAGATCATCTGGGCAGAGTACTCTTCCAATAGCAACAATGAATCGGACTGGTACTATAATACAGGTTTGAAAACCGACTTTAATGTTTACAGTAAAGTCACCTATCAATGGAGAAAACTCACCTTTTTCGCCGATCTTCAGTACCGGAGGGTGAACTATGCCATGCAGGGTATCCTGGATGATCAGAGAAAACTGCACCAGCAACATGACTTTGATTTTTTTAATCCCAAAGTCGGACTATATTACACCATCAATAAGAAGCAAAATCTTTATTTTTCGTGGGGGATGGCGCATCGGGAACCCAGCCGGAATAACTACAAGGATTCGGACTCACTTCATATACCTACGTATGAACAACTTCAGGATTTCGAACTGGGTTATACCTTTAAAACCAGCATTTTCACGTTTGAAGCCAATGGGTATTATATGCGCTATCACAACCAACTGGTGCTCACCGGCGAAATTAACAATGTCGGGGAAGCAGTGATGGTCAATGTCCCCGTCAGTTACAGGCTGGGACTGGAACTGGCAGCAGCTTTCAGTTTATTGAAGGACAAGCTGATGCTGGATATTACTGCCACCTTCAGCCGGAATAAAATCCGAAACTTTATCCAATACATTGATACGTATGATGATAACTGGAACTTCACAGGCCAGGTCTCCCGTTCGCTGGGCGAAACCGATCTGTCCTTTTCTCCTTCTATGATTGCGGGAAGCACCATCACTTGGAAACCTTTTACCCAATTATCCCTGGGGTTCATCACGAAATACGTGGGTAGACAATATATCGACAATACCGGAGACAATGCGAATAGCCTCAACGGTTATCTGGTTAACGGGGTTAACATCGACTGGTCACTCACCCCTAAACATCTCCGGGGAATTACCTTTAACCTGGCTGTCAATAATCTGTTCAGTGTAAAATATGAGACCAATGGATGGGTTTATCCCTATTATCTGAATAATGTTTACCAGGAATCCAATGGTTATTTTCCGCAGGCACTGATCAATTTTCTCTTTGGTATCACGCTGAAAATCTAAGGGAATCTTGCAAATTCAGCAGAAAATTGATAACATTGCATTTCTTTTCATTCGTTGTACATTTTATTTACCTGATCATGAACAAATCTATCTTTAAGCATTTGATGCTTAATGGTTTCCTTTTCGGATCGCTGATGCTTTCCGCTCAGGTCACCTCTGTGGATCTGAACACCCCCCTGGTATCTGATCCCGCCGTCAAAACCGGAAAACTGAGTAATGGCTTGTCATATTATATCCGACAGAACCACAAACCTGAAAAGCGAGTAGAACTCAGGCTCGTGGTCAATGCCGGATCGATCCTCGAGAACGATGATCAGCAAGGTCTGGCGCATTTCATGGAACACATGAATTTTAACGGTACCAAGACCTTTCCCAAGAATGAACTGATCGATTTCCTTCAGAAAACAGGTGTCCGCTTTGGAGCCGATATCAATGCCTCCACGGGTTTCGATGAAACAGTTTATATGCTCCAGCTACCCACCGATGATTCCCTCCTGGTGGAGAAGGGATTCCAGGTTCTGGAAGATTGGGCTCACAATGCCCTGCTTGACGACAAAGAAATCGATAAAGAACGCGGGATTATTGTCGAAGAGTGGCGTCTGGGACTGGGAGCACAAGACCGGATGATGAAAAAATTCCTTCCGGTTATTTTAAAAGATTCCCGTTATGCTGACCGACTGCCCATCGGCAAAGTCGATGTCATTGAAACATTCAAACCTGAGACCCTTAAAAGTTTTTATCATGATTGGTACAGGCCTGATCTTCAAGCGATTGTCGTCGTTGGTGACATCAATCCCGACCAGGTGGAAGCCCGCATCAAGGCCCATTTCGAGAAGATCCCCGCTGCTGTCAGCCCGCGTGAAAGAACAGTGTATGGCATTCCTTCCAATAATAATCCTCTGATAGCTGTTGCTACCGATATCGAAGCCACCAATAATGTGGTCATGATCTTTTATAAACATCCCCAGGTAAAACTCAACACCCTGGCTGATTTTCGTCAGCAGATCACAGCAGAACTTTTCACAGGAATGCTGAACAACCGGCTGAATGAAATTTCCCAGAAACCGGAATCTCCATACATCTTCGCCAACGCCGACTACGGTAATTTCCTGGCTCGCGGAAATGATGCTTACATGCTTACCGCCCTTTCGAAAGAGAGCCGGATCGACGAAAGTCTCAAGACCATCCTGGAAGAGAACCAACGGGTCAAACAATTCGGTTTTACACCCACAGAATTTGAAAGGCAAAAAGAGGAGATGATGAGTAATTATGAAAAAGCCTCCCGCGAATTCGATAAAACGGAATCCTCCCGGTTAACCGGCGAATATATTGATCATTTTCTTACCGGTGATGCTTACCCCACAGCTCGCAAAAAGTTGCTTTACTTAATTCATCTGTTGCCTGATATCAAATTGGAAGAAATCAATGCCCTGGCCGGTTCCTGGGCCACTGATACCAACATGGCCATGGTTGTTATGGCTCCTGAAAAAGAATCTGTGAAGGTCCCTGCAAAAGATCAGTTGCTCGAAGTAGTCGCCCAGGCACAGCGTGTTTCGCTGACTCCCTATGTCGATAATTTCAAAGAAGAGGCCCTGGTTGGCAAAGAGCTCACCCCTTCCGGCGCTGTCAGCCGTACAGAGAACAAGGAGCTGGGCTTCACCGAAATTAAACTTTCGAATGGCGTAACAGTCGTGTTAAAACCCACCGAATTCAAGAACGACGAAATTCTCTTTTCGGGCTATTCGCTTGGCGGCAATTCATTGTACCCCGATGCTGATTATCTGTCAGCGTACTATGCCTCGCAAGTCATCAGCCTCAGTGGTGCCGGGACATTCGATAACATCCAGCTTGAAAAAAAACTGAAAGGAAAGAATCTCCGCATTAACCCTTACATTGATGAGGTAAGGCAGGGTTTCAAAGGCAGTTGCACCCCCAAAGATTTGGAAACCCTTTTACAACTGCTCTATCTCTATTACGACAGTCCCCGGAAAGATACCATGGCTTTTGAAGCCTTCATCTCACAAATGACTAACCAGGTCAGGTTCATGAAAAGCAATCCCATCATATCCTTCTATGATACCCTGTTCAAAGTCTCCTATCCCGGCTACAAACGTCTCGTGCTCTTCCCAAGTGAAGCACAGATCGGCGAAATTCGCCTGGATGACCTTTACCGAATTTTCCGCGAACGGTTTTCTGATGCCAGTGAAGCCCGTTTCTTCCTTGTCGGGAATTTTAACATTGACTCCATCACGCCGCTGATTACCCGTTACATGGGTTCACTCCCTGCCCCCGGACGGAAAGACCAGTTCAAGGACCGTTCGCCACAGTTCCCGAAGGGAGTTACCGATGTCACTTTCAACAAAGGAACCGATCCCCAGAGCATGGTGGGAATGATCTTCTCTGAAAAATTTGACTGGAACCAGAATAATCTACTGGCAATCAGTATTTTAAAAGAAATTCTGTCCATTAAACTGGTGGAAGTTATCCGTGAAAAAATGAGCGGTGTCTATTCTCCGCAGATCCAGATAAACCCGGACCACTATCCCGTATCCCAATACCAATTGATGGTGATGTTCGGTTGTTCACCCTCCACCACGGGAAAACTTTCGAAAGCGGTACTGGGCGAAATTAAAAAAATCTATAAAAAAGGCCCCACTGAAGCCGATTTGCAGAAGGCAAAGGAATCCCTGATTCGCGATCGGGAGGTTAACCTTGAAAAAAATGATTTCTGGCAGGGAAAACTGGAATCGTTATACTTCGATAACACTGCGGTTTCTTCCATTGTGAATTTTAAAGAGGAGGTGAGTGCCCTTACCGTGGAAACCCTCCGTGCAACTTATCAAACCCTCCTGGACCCGGGCAATTATGTCCGTGTTGTTTTGATGCCCGAAAAGAAATAGGTGGAGAAACAGGTATCCATAAAGAATAAAAGGGCCGCCCATGAATACTTCCTCGTGCAGGAATTTACGGCTGGTATCCAGCTTACAGGAACGGAAATAAAATCGATCCGCGACGGGAAAGCTTCCATTGCTGATGGATATTGTACCTTTACCGGCAATGAACTCTTTGTCCGCAACATGCACATTGCCGAATATTCCATGGGCACCCATTATAACCATGATCCCAAACGCGACCGGAAACTCCTGCTCACAAAACGAGAGCTTAAAAAACTGGCAATCAAAGTCAAAGAACGAGGTTTCACCATCATTCCTATCGTGCTATATATAAATGACGAGGGACTGGCCAAGCTGACCATCGCCCTGGCACGCGGAAAACATGCTTACGATAAACGCGAAACCCTTCGCCAAAAAGACCTTCAGCGGGAAATAGAACGGCATCGTTAACTTTCATTTTCAATAAAACCGAAATGACCATGATCCCTTCTTTTAGAATTTACGGCCTGGTTTTACTGCTCAGCGTTTTTTACAGGATCCCAAACTCACATTCCCAAACGATACCCCTTGCTGCAGACAAGGGACCGAAAATCGAATGGCTCACTTTTGAAGAGGCTTACCAACGCATCAAAAAGAAACCCAAAATGGTGTTTGTTGATGTTTATACCGAATGGTGCGGATGGTGCAAAAAGATGGATTCCCAGACTTTTTCAAATCCTGAAATTGCCGATTACATGAACAAGACCTTTTACTGTGTAAAACTCGATGCGGAGCGTAAAGATACGGTGGTACTCGACAGTGTGGTCTTCGTCAACCCCAACCCGGAAAACAAAAGGAGTTCACACCGCCTGGCTGTTGAACTGCTTAGAGGAAAGATGTCTTACCCTTCTTATGTGTTTCTTAATAAGAAAGGAGAAATGATCACTGTCGTCCCCGGTTTTCATCCTCCCAAAGAATTTGAACCCATGCTGCATTTCTTTGGTGACGGAGCTTGGGAAAAAATGAAATGGGAAGAGTTTTCGGAGGGATTTAAAGGAAAAGTACAATAAAAAAGGCTGCTTAAGCAGCCTTTGAAGGGGTGGAAGATGGGGCTCGAACCCACGACCTATAGATCCACAATCTATCGCTCTAACCAACTGAGCTACGACCACCATGTTTGGGAGTGCAAAGTTAAGAAAAATGTTGTTTAAAAAACAAAAAAATTATACCTCTCTCTCGCTCTCTTCCATGGCCTGGATTCGGTTTAAAAAAAACAGGCTCGGGACAGGTGCGCTGGTGTTCATCCTTCTTTTCACACTAATCGCTGCCCTGGGATACCTGATCACCCCCGATCCCACACCTTATGCCAACGACCAATACCTTGAACTGGGGCTAAAAAAACCGGGATTCTCAGTAATGATGGTCCCGGTCAAAAAACAGGTTGAGAACCTCCGCTCAGGTTGGTTTCAAACCATGCTCTATGGGCAGGTTAGTTCTTCCCGGTATATTCCTGTCCGTTCCTGTATCACTATTGGTCCGCGTTTGTATTACATGGAATATGGTTCACAACCCGGAAACCCATACCAGGCCGGGTGGATCATGAATCTCCCTGAAAATCAGCCCATCAAAAGAAACTTTCTGATGGGAACCGACCGTTTCGGCAGAGATTACCTGAGCCAGTTAATGATCGGTACTCGTGTCAGCCTCTCAGTAGGCTTTATCTCCGTGGCAATCTCTCTTCTCCTGGGAATCCTGATCGGCTCCCTTGGAGGTTTCTACCGGGGCCGGACTGATCATTTTGTGATGTGGCTCATCAACGTGGTCTGGTCGATTCCCACCCTCTTGCTGGTAATCGCTATCACCTTCGCTTTGGGCAAAGGATTCTGGCAGGTTTTCGTCGCTGTCGGACTGACCATGTGGGTAGAGGTGGCGCGGGTAGTCAGGGGACAAATCCTCTCTATCCGGGAAAAGGAGTTCGTCGAAGCAGCCCGTGCTTTGGGTTATTCCGATTTCCGGATCATTTTCCATCATATCCTTCCCAACGTGATGGCAGCTGTTATCGTGATTTCCGCGGCCAATTTCGCATCGGCTATTTTGCTGGAAGCCGGTCTTAGTTTTTTAGGCTTAGGAGTGCAACCTCCGGTTCCATCCTGGGGATCGATGATCAAGGAAAACTATGGATATATTGTCCTCGATTATGCTTACCTCGCCCTTCTCCCCGGGTTAGCCATTATGCTGATGGTTCTGGCTTTCATGCTGGTAGGCAATGCTCTGCGTGACGCGCTCGATGTGAGAACTTCCTGAATGGGGCATTAAAGTATTATTGTACATTTTTGTACTTTTGCAAAAAAACTACAAACATGGCAACAATCACTTTAAATGGCACACCGATCCATACGATCGGCACCCTTCCCCAAGCTGGTCAGACGGCTCCCGATTTTCTTCTTACCCGAACAGATCTTTCAGATCTTAACCTGTCGCATTTAGCCGGGAAGAAAATCGTTCTGAACATCTTCCCCAGCCTCGATACGGCTGTTTGCGCCACCTCGGTCAGAAAATTCAATGCCGAAGCTGAAAAATTTCCCAACACCTCCGTGCTATGTATCTCTAAGGACCTTCCCTTTGCCCATTCGCGTTTCTGTGCGGCTGAAGGGTTAAAGAATGTCATATCTGCCTCCGAGCTCCGCAACCAGGATTTTGGCAAAAACTATGGCGTACTGATCACCGACGGACCGTTGGCAGGACTTTTTTCCCGGGCAGTGGTCGTGATCGACGAATCAGGCAAGGTTATTTATTCCGAACAGGTTCCTGACATCGTTAAAGAACCCGATTATGAGTCAGCCATCAAGGCACTGAAGTAAATTAATCCCCGGATTAACGAATTTTTCGTACCTTTGCGCTCTCCTTTTCAGGGGAATGCAAGCGGATGTGGCGTAACTGGTAGCCGCGCAAGACTTAGGATCTTGTGCCGTATGGCGTGGGGGTTCGAGTCCCTTCATCCGCACTTTAAGTATTTATTTAACCTGATTCCTTCATGAACATCAAAAAAGAAAGTACCGGCGACTACACCGCTACCATTACCATCGGGATAGGCCCGGAGGATTATAATGAGGCAGTTGAAAAACAGATCCAGGACCACAAACGAAAAGCCAACATTCCGGGATTCCGCCCCGGCCATGTCCCGGCAGGATTGATCAAAAAAATGTATGGAAAAGCCATTCTGGCAGACGAAATCAATACACTTCTCTCTGATTCATTACACGGGTACATCAAAGATGAAAAACTGGATATCCTTGGAAATCCTATTCCCTCACTGAAACAAGACACACCGGTCGATTTCGAAAATCAAACCGATTTCGAATTCTGTTTCGACCTGGGTCTCTCCCCTGCCTTCGATCTCCAATTCAACAAAGATGTTGAAATGGAATACCCGGTGATCAAAGTGGATGACACTATGATAGACAAATACATCGAGGATACACGGAAACGCTTCGGAAAACCTGCACCTGAAAACACTGAGCAGTCACCAGAAGCTGAAAACCACCCTTTATCCGGTGAGGAGGCTGCTGCCCCTGAAACAGAGAAGACGATTATCCCGGCGGAGATGACACCGGAATTTTTCAGACAAGTTTACCCTGGCAAAGACATTGAAACAGAGGAGGATTTCCGCGAACAGGTAAAGAAAGATGCAGAATCAAGTTTCGTAGCAGAGACCGACAAACTCTTTTTCAACAAAGTCACCGAGATGCTGGTAAATAATACTGCCATCCCTCTGCCAGATGACTTCCTGAAACGCTGGCTTGTCGAAAACAACGAAGGTAAATACACACCCGAAGAGATCGAAAAGAGCTACTCCTCCTTTGCCGAATCGATGAAATGGCAACTGATCGAGAACAAACTGATCCGCGAAAACCAGATCGAGGTCACCGACCAGGACATCCGCCAGTACATCAAAACCTTTTTCCTGCGTCAAGTCGTCACAGGTACCCCTGATCCTGAAATGGAATCAAGGTACGAAGGTATCGTCGACCGGTTTATGGAAAATAAAGAACAAGTCCAACGAATCAACGACCAATTGTACAACGCCCGCCTGCTGGAACTTTTTAAACAGACCCTGACCGTCATCAACAAAGAGGTCACCTTTGACGAATATCTCCGGTTGGCAAATGAATCCCATCACCATCATCCTGACGATTCCGGCGAGGATCACACCCATAATACTGAACACGATGCCGAAAATCCCGGGACCGAGCAACAACCCGGAGAACAAATCGACATGAAACTTTAATTCTGTACCTAATATTTACCATAACATTTGTAATATGGACGAGTTTTCTAAATATGCCATCAAGCATCGGGGCATCAACAGCCTGACCTTGGAAAAATACAGGTCCATTGCGGCCAATTACATATCACCCACCATCATCGAGGAGCGCCAGCTGAACATTGCCACCATGGACGTTTTTTCGCGCCTGATGATGGACCGGATCATCTTCCTGGGCGTTCCGATCGATGATTATGTAGCCAACATCATACAAGCACAACTTCTTTTCCTGGAATCGGTCGATTCCGGAAAAGATATCCAAATCTATCTTAACTCACCGGGTGGATCCGTGTATGCAGGCCTGGGTATTTACGATACGATGCAATACATCAATCCCGATGTAGCCACCATCTGTACCGGAATGGCTGCCTCCATGGCCGCCATTTTACTGTGCGCAGGCGAAAAAGGGAAACGCACCGCCCTCAAGCACTCCAGGATCCTGATCCACCAACCCATGGGAAGCGCAGAAGGTCAGGCCTCCGACATTGATATCACCGCGCGGGAGATACAGAAAATAAAAAAGGAGTTGTACGAGATCCTGGCCCTCCACTCGGGACAAGCCTACAAGAAAATTCTCAAGGATGCTGACCGCGATTACTGGATGACCAGCGAAGAAGCACTGAAATATGGCATGATCGACGAAATCCTCGTACGTTCCAAAAAAGACAAATAATTATCAGGTTATGCCCCGATCAGTAGATAAATGCTCTTTCTGCGGTCGTGAGAAGAGTGAAACACTGGTTCTCATTGCCGGAATAAACGGACATATCTGCGACAGTTGTGTCCATCAGGCCCAGATCATCCTTCAGGAGGAACTGGCCGCTGAAAAGAGCAAAGACTTCCTGGAACACAAACTCCCGAAACCTGCCGAGATCAAAAAGCAACTGGATCAATACGTGATCGGGCAGGAAGAAGCCAAAAAGGTAATCTCTGTCGCCGTTTACAACCATTACAAACGTATCGGTCATACACTCCGGAGTACCAAAGACGAGGTAGAGATCGAAAAATCAAACATCGTCATCGTCGGGGAGACCGGAACAGGAAAAACATTGCTTGCACGGACCATCGCTAAATTGCTAAATGTCCCTTTCTGTATTGCAGACGCTACCGCTTTGACGGAAGCCGGTTATGTGGGAGAAGATGTCGAGAGCATTCTTGCCCGACTTTTTCAGGTGGCCAATTACAACGTGGCAGCCGCGGAACGGGGAATTGTTTTTATCGATGAAATCGATAAAATAGCCCGCAAAGGAGATAACCCCTCCATAACCCGCGATGTGAGCGGAGAAGGAGTACAACAAGCATTACTCAAAATGCTCGAAGGCTCCATCGTTAATGTTCCCCCCCAGGGTGGAAGAAAACACCCTGAACAAAAGATGGTACAGATCAACACCCAAAACATCCTCTTCATTACCGGAGGAGCCTTTGACGGGATTGACAAAAAAATAGCCAATCGTCTACAAACCAGTAAAATAGGTTATAAAATCGACAAAAAACACGATGCTATCGACAAAAACAACCTGTTACAATACATCTCACCCGTCGACCTGAAAGCCTATGGCCTGATCCCTGAATTGGTCGGCAGGCTACCCATCACCACCTTTATGCATGCCCTCGATCGCCCAACCCTCCGAAGAATCCTTACAGAACCGAAAAACTCCCTTATCCGGCAATATACGCGGCTCTTCGATATCGACAACATCAAACTGACGTTTGATGCGGAAGCGCTTGATTTCATCGTAGATAAATCTATCGAATTCAAACTGGGCGCCAGAGGCCTCCGTTCGATTCTGGAAGGGATCATGCTCGATCCGATGTTTGAATTGCCCTCCAAAAGCGGCAATAAGTCACTTTGTATCACCCGCTCCTTTGTCGAGGAGAAATTTAGTAAAACAAATATGTCCCGATTGAAGGTGGCCTGATATACCAAATCATTCCGTTCCTTCGTTATCTGATGGACAATCTGAGACGGGGTACTCATGTGGAAGGGACTATTCACCATCGGTTTAATCCTGGTTTTCATCCAGGAGATCTTTGGACAGGATACCACCCGGATACAAGTCCCGGCTGAACTTTTTGAAGGTGATACACTGGCCCTGGTCACGATCAACCCGGTCATGATCTTCCCGCCTGTACGCTTTGCCACCAAAAGACAGTCGGTTCGTTATGACCGGCTTGTCTACAACGTCAAAAAGGTCTATCCCTTTGCAAAACTAGCCGGGGCGAAACTAAAGGAATACAAAACAATCCTGGAGGCTTTGCCAAATGAAATAGAGAGGAAAGCCTTCACCAAAAAAGCTGAGAAAGAACTGGAAAACCAGTTTGGCGATGAAATCAAAGAACTGACTTTTTCGCAGGGGAAAATTTTGATAAAACTCATCTACCGCGAAACGGGCAACTCCACTTTCGATATCATCAAAGACTTGCGGGGCGGATTTTCCGCTTTTATCTGGCAGACCCTGGCCCGAATTTTCGGCTACAATCTCAAGTCGATGTATGAACCCGACGGGCACGACCAGGCTATCGAACAAATTGTCCTGATGATTGAAGCCGGAGCCATTTGATGCAGACAATGTTTTTAATAAAATTAACTTTGCTGACGATTAGCTGATAAATACCCGGATGAAACTTTCGATCATCATTGTCAATTATAATGTCAAATATTTCCTGGAACAATGTCTCCATTCTATTTTGAATGGCAGTCAGAACCTCCAGACAGAGATATTTGTTGTTGACAACAACTCGGTCGATGGCTCCATCAAAATGGTCAGGGATAAATTTCCCGGGGTTAAACTGATCGAGAACAAAGACAACAAGGGTTTTTCCGCTGCCAACAACCAGGCAATCCGCGCTGCTACCGGGGAATACATCCTGTTACTCAATCCCGACACGATCGTGGAGGATGATACCCTGAACAAAGTGGTGGATTTTATGGATCTCAACCCAGATGCAGGCGGACTGGGCGTCAAAATGATTGACGGAAAAGGAAAATTCTTACCTGAAAGCAAACGGGGACTGCCTACCCCTTTGGTCTCATTTTTCAAAGTTTTCGGACTTTCAGCCCTCTTCCCGAAATCGAAACTATTCGGGAAATACCACCTGGGCTATCTCGACCAGGATTCGACCCATACAGTTGATGTCCTTTCAGGAGCCTTTATGCTGCTTCGCAGAAAGGTTCTGGAAAAGACCGGACTCCTGGATGAATCCTTTTTTATGTATGGTGAAGACATCGACCTGAGTTACCGGATCACACAGGCTGGTTATAAAAACTATTATTTCCCCGGAACCAGGATCATTCACTACAAAGGAGAAAGCACAAAAAAAAGCAGCCTCAACTACATTTTTGTCTTTTATAATGCCATGATCATCTTTGCCAGAAAACATTTTTCAAAGAAAAATGCACGGGTTTTCTCCATGATGATCAATTTTGCCATCTATTTCAGAGCCTTTTTATCGATTCTGGCGCGTTTTCTCAAAGGAATCATCCTCCCCCTCACCGATGCCCTCCTTCTGTTTACAGGGATCCTTTTCATCACCAATTACTGGGAGCGCCATTTCATCTTTCCTGAAGGAGGCCATTACCCATTGGCCTTTCTTTACATAGCAGTTCCTATCTATCTTGTGATCTGGATTCTCTCCATATACCTCAGTGGGGGTTATGACAAACCGGTCAGGCTTCGGAAAATCATTCAGGGGATGGCCATCGGAACCATCAGTATTCTGTTCTTTTACAGTCTGCTGAATGAACATTACCGATTCTCCCGTGCACTGATCCTTCTTGGAGCCTTATGGGGTACAGGAGTCATTACAGGCCTGCGTTTTCTGCTCCACCTGTTCGAGGTAAACACCATCAGTATCCTGTTCTTTTACAGTCTGCTGAATGAACATTACCGATTCTCCCGTGCACTGATCCTTCTTGGAGCCTTATGGGGTACAGGAGTCATTACAGGCCTGCGTTTTCTGCTCCACCTGTTCGAGGTAAACGGTTTCCGGCTCAATGCTGAAAAGAACAAGCGGTTCATCATCGTAGGTGAAAAAGAGGAGGTTGAAAGGGTCTCCGAACTGCTCCAGCGAACCGGGATGACCCCGGCTTTCATCGGCATGGTCAGCTATCACCAACACCGTAACAATACCAATGGTTTCATCGGGCACCTGGGCCAGATCAAAGAGATCATCACCATATATAAGATCGATGAAGTGATCTTCTGCGCTAAAGATGTTCCGGCGCAGGTGATCATCGATAAAATGTCAAACCTGAACAATGAACAGGTCGATTATAAGATTGCCCCTCCTGAAAGTCTTTCCATAATTGGTAGCAATTCAATAAATACATCCGGCGATTTGTACGTGATTGATATCAACACCATCATCAAAAAATCAAACCGCCGCAATAAAAGATTGTTGGATTTGATCGTTGCTGCTACATTACTATTGCTATACCCCTTCCTCCTCTTTATAGTGAAACGACCGCTGGGCCTGCTGAAAAACATTGCTTTCGTATTCCTGGCTTTCAGGTCATGGGTTGGTTATATAGCGCATCCGGAGCCGGAATCACAAAGACTCCCCGCGATCAAACCCGGTGTGCTGAACCCGCAAGATGCCTTCCGTGAAAAAACCATCGACGACGAGACCATCCTGCGACTGAACCTGCTCTATGCACGGGATTATAACCTGGCCAACGATATCAACATCATTCTCAAAGGTTTAAGAAACCTGGGAAGAAATTAAAGAAAACAGTATCTTTGTATCAATTCATTACTTATTGTCATGGCAAACAAAGAGATCATTATACCCAAACTGGGTGAGAGCGTTATCGAAGCGACCCTTACCAAATGGATTAAAAATGAAGGAGACCCGGTTACCGAAGATGAACCGTTGGCAGAAATCGCCACTGATAAAGTGGATTCAGAAATACCTTCACCTGTCTCCGGAGTCCTCGTCAAAAAACTTTTTCCTGAAGGAACGCCAGTTCCCGTGGGAACAGTTTTCGCCATTATCCAAACTGAGACCGTCGAAACCGGTGCCTTGCCTTACTTCAAAAAAGAAGCACCAAAACCGGCAAAACCGCTTCAAACCGTCCCTGCCGAACCGGAGACACCTGTTGATTCAAATCCTGAACTCCCGGGATCATCAACCACCCGTTTCTATTCTCCCCTGGTCAGAAACATTGCACGACAGGAGGGAATCTCCTTTGCCGAATTAGACCAGATTCCAGGTTCCGGCAACAACGACCGCATCACCAAGCAGGACCTGCTTTCTTACCTGGAAAAGAAAAAAAACCAAAACATCACCTCTCGGGATGATGAACCAATTCTTCCACAAACTGCCGTGCCTCCAGTCGCACGCGGTGCCGACCGGATCATCGAGATGAACAGGATACGGCAACTGATTGCCGGTCACATGGTACGCTCCGTGCAGACATCCCCGCATGTCACTTCTTTCATGGAAGCCGACATGACAAGGATTGTAAGGTGGCTTGATAAAAATAAGGAGGAATTCAAAAAACGTGAAGACCAAAAACTTACCTATACTCCGATATTCATTGAAGCCATCGCGAAAAGTATCAAGGATTTCCCGATGATCAACGTTTCGGTTGAAGGAAACAAAATCCTGGTCCATAAAAACATCAATGTCGGGATGGCTGTAGCCTTGCCCGACTTCAACCTGATCGTTCCGGTAGTAAAAAATGCAGACGAGAAAAACCTGACCGGGCTGGTCAAATCGGTCAATGACTTAGCCGGAAGGGCCCGAACCGGCAAACTTCTTCCCGATGAGATCACCGGAGGTACCCTCTCGCTTACCAACCTGGGCTCTTTTGGCACCCTGGCCGGAACACCCATCATCAATCAACCCCAAACAGCCATTGTGGCCGTTGGCGCCATTAAAAAGAGAGCCGTCGTCATCGAAAGTGAAGCGGGCGATATGATCGCCATCCGCTCCATGATGGTCCTATCAGTTACCTATGATCACCGGGTCATTGATGGTTCACTTGGAGGACAATTTCTCACCAGAATAGTCCATTATCTAGAGAATTTCAACATTGACCAAACCATCTGATGGAGCTTAAACTGACCCGCCCTCTTGCCTTCCTTGACCTGGAAACCACCGGTATCAAAGTAGCTACCGACCGAATTGTCGAAATATGCATCCTGCGTGAACAAAGTGACGGGACCGTGAAGGTAGTCACCCACCGGGTCAACCCGGAAATGCCCATCCCTCCTGAAGTAACAGCAATCCATGGGATCAGCGACGAAGATGTGAAAGATGCTCCCACCTTCCGGCAACTGGCTCCCGGTCTGAACCATTTCCTTGAAAACTGTGACCTGGCCGGCTATAACTCAAACCATTTTGATATCCCGCTTCTGGTAGAAGAATTTCTTAGGGTTGGTCTTGATTTCGAGATGAAAGGTCGCCGTCTTATTGATGTACAGAACATCTACCACAAAATGGAACCCCGCAACCTTGCTGCCGCCTATAAATTTTACTGCCAGCACGAACTCGTTAACGCCCACAGCGCTGAAGCTGATACACGAGCCACATACCAAATCCTCAAAGCCCAACTTGACCGCTATGCGGAAGTTGTGACCAGAGACCGGAAAGGCAATGAAATCCGCCCAATCGTCAATGATGTAAAAGCACTCAGCGATTTTTCATATACTAATAAATCGGTTGACCTGGTTGGACACATTATTTACAACGAGAAAAACCAGGAGATTTTTAACTTCGGGAAGCATAAAGGGAAACCCGTATCACAGGTATTCCGGGATGAACCTTCCTACTACGACTGGATGATGAAAAGTGAATTTCCCCTCTCCACCAAAAAAGTCATCACTTCACTCAAACTAAAAGGGTTTAACAACGATTCGGTTAAGCTGGGTTTGTTATGACCCGACCCACAAAAGACAGACCGTTTATCCATGAAAATAATCTGTATCGGCCGAAATTATGTCGACCACATCAAGGAACTGCATCACACGGTACCTGCCGATCCTGTCTTTTTCCTGAAACCTGACACGGCATTGCTGATCCGCAACCGCCCTTTCTATTACCCCGATTTCTCCCGCCTGATCCATCACGAAGTTGAACTGGTGATGAAAATATCGAAAGTCGGCAAAAATATCCAACCTGCCTTTGCAAACTCATATTTTGATGAGATTGCTGTCGGACTCGATTTTACAGCCCGCGACCTTCAGGATAAGGCCAAGCAGAACGGCCTTCCCTGGGCTCTTTCCAAAGGATTTGATCACTCAGCCCCACTGAGCCGTTTCGTTCCAAAAACCAAATTCCTTGACCTGTCAGACATCTCATTTCGCCTTGACCTTAACAGCAAAACCGTTCAGACAGGGAATTCCGGACTGATGATCTTCTCCTTTGATCAAATTATTTCTTACATCTCCCGTTTCATGACCCTGCGTACCGGCGATCTGATCTTTACAGGCACTCCGGCAGGAGTAGGCCCCGTTCAGTTAGGAGACCAACTGGAAGCCTATATCGAGGATCAGAAATTTCTGAGTTGTACGGTGAAATAAATATCAGGTTATAACCAACTCCTCAACAATCCGGCTTCCTGCCGCTGCGTTCAGTTCACTAATGATTCGGGTACGTGAAAAGATGAGCTCATTCTTCAGAGCAGCCGGCTCTACTTTTACGTACAATTTATTACCCCTGAAGGAAAGCTTCCGGGTGTGGGCCGCTACTGTATTTCCGACAACCTTTTCCCAGGAGGCCATGATCTTTGCCTTGTCGATCTTTTCATTCAGATGATATTGGGCTAAAAATTCCTCAATGGCCTTCCGGAGTGGTTTTTCGTTGGCGTTTCTCATGACTGGCAACCTGTTAATTTTCACTGGAACCATCGGTACAAGGGACGGGTATTCTGAATATTTTATGATCAATCTCCATGGCGTCAAAGATCGACCGGATCCGTTGCTCACTGGTATCGGTGATAAAGACCTGTCCAAAGCTGTTTTTGCTGACCAGCTGGATCAGTTGCGCTACCCTGAGATCATCGAGTTTGTCAAATACATCATCCAACAACAAAATGGGTTTAAAACCCTTAATCTGGCAAGTGTATTCAAACTGGGCCAGTTTGATGGCAACAACAAAGGATTTTTGCTGACCCTGGCTACCGAATTTTTTAACCGGGAATCCATCGAGTATGAAGTCCAGGTCATCTTTGTGGATCCCTACAGTTGTGTATTGCGCCGTACGATCTGCCTGAAGGGCATTCCTGAAACATTCCCCGTAGGTCGAATTTGAAACCTGGGATATATAGTTGATATCAACCTGTTCATCCTCCCCCCCGATGAGGCTGAAAAAATGACGGAAAACAGGAATGAATTTTTTAAGAAAACATTCCCTTTTCAGCCCCACCGCTTGCCCCCTGCGGATCAATTGTTCATCCCAAACAGCCAATGCTTCCTCATCGAAAAATCCGTTTTCGACAAAAGTGCGAAGCAGGTAATTCCGCTGGGCTAAGGCCTTATTGTAATGAATAAGATCGTCGAGGTAAATTTTATCAAACTGTGAAATGACACTGTCGATGTACCTTCGACGTAATTCACTCCCATCGTTGATCAGGTCCCGGTCGTAAGGGGAAATCATGACCAGTGGAAAATTTCCGATATGATCAGAAAGGCGGTCATACTCTTTTTTATTGAGAAGGAAACGTTTGCGTTGGTTCTTCTTTTGTATGCACTGGATCAATTCCCTGGTCCCTGCATCCCGTTCAAAAGTTCCATGGAGGGCAAAAAAATCATCACCATGCCGAATATTCAGAGAGTCAAGAGCAGAGAAAAAACTTTTGCAAAACGACAGGTAATGAATCGCATCCAGCAGGTTGGTTTTACCCGTGCCATTGTTGCCTACGAAACAATTAATCTTGTCGGAAAAAATGAATTCTTCCTGTTGATAGTTCTTGAAACTGGTCAGGACAATTTTCTGAAGGTACATGCTATCCTCCGTAATGATGAATTTCCGATTCAATCTGTTCCATCAGCCACATGGGAGTAGAAGTAGCGCCACAGATACCCACCTCGTCCACTCCCGTGAACCATTCCTGCCGGAGTTCTGATATGGAAGAAACCAGCCGCGTGGAGGGATTGACTTCCTTGCAAACCTCGTAAAGGATCATCCCGTTGGAGCTTTTTTTCCCACTGACAAAGATTACGAGGTCAAACCGGCTTGCAAAATCCCTTAGATAAACTGAACGATTGGAGACTTGGCGACAGATACTGTCGTTCCAATCAAAATCGACAGGGTCACCGCCCGCTAAGGTAACCATCTTTTGACGGATGGTATGTGCAATATCGTGGAATGCTTCAATGTTCTTGGTAGTCTGGCTGTAGAGTCTGACCGGTCGTGAAAAATCGATCCTATCCAGGTCCTCCGGGCCACCAATCACGACGGCACTCCCCTTGGACTGTCCGACCAATCCATTAACCTCTGCATGGCCTTCTTTTCCATAAATCACAATTTGACCATTGCGGCTTTTCATCTCCTGGTAACCTCGTTGAATGATGTTCTGAAGGTTCAGAACGATTGGACAGGAGGCGTCTATCAATTCAATGTTGTTTTCGAGTGCGGTTTTGTATGTTTCAGGAGGTTCACCATGGGCCCTGATCAGGACTTTGCAATTTTTAAGTTCCCTGAGTTTCTCATTGTTTATAATGACCAGACCCATCGCCTTCAATCGATTCACTTCCATGTTGTTGTGAACGATGTCACCCAGGCAATACAGCAATTTGTCTTTTTTCAACTCTCTTTCTGCAGCGTCAATGGCGTAAACCACCCCGAAACAGAAACCCGAGTGCGGATCAATGGTAACCTTCACGGTTATTGCTTTTTGGTGAATTCCCTGAAGTTGACAGAAAGCGTCAGGTAGTTGCGTGTTTTTCCGGGTATATCAAAGGACAGCGCATAATCGAGATGAAACATTTTAATCCGAAGCCCTGCACCCATCGAGAGACCGGAAGAGATACTGCTGCTTCCATATAATTTCAGCTCTTTATGACGCTGAAAGTTGTAGCCCGCTCTGACCTGCACCACTTTGGCAATGGTGAGTTCGGCACCGAGAACGATGTGGCGCAAAAAGTTGTCGGCGAATTGACCGGCACCGGTTTTCTCCTTAACCTCTCCTGTGATGGGATCCGGCTGGTTATCGGGGTCATCGGGATCGAAATAGGTAAGATCCCAGCGGTTCAGGTTGGTAAAGGTCTGGGTAAAGCGCAATGGGATGTGTTTCAGTTTTTCCGATAATGCTATTTGCAATTCAAAGGGGAGCGGTGTGCGCTGACCGGAAACATAAGGGGAGATTTCGATTCCAAAGTTATGGGCTATCAGGGAGGCAGTAAAAGACTGGTCTTTGCTGGTATAAGAACCTGCTACATCGATAGCAATTCCGAAAGAGCGGTATTGTTCCAGTTGGGAATAGATGAGTTTTCCGTTCGCTCCTATGGAGAAAAGCGGAGTAAGTCTGCGCCCCCATCCGATGTTGAGCGCGTATTCTGATGCGGTGAAATCCCCTGTCGGGTTTTCTGAGGCATCCATCCCTGTAAACTTTCCATAGTTGATGTACTGGAGGGCTCCTGAAAAACTTCCGGCTTTTTGAAAAGTGTGGGAATAGGCCACGAAACCATAATTAATGCCGCCCGGGGCATTGACATAACTGAGACTCATGTTGTTGGCCATTTCCGCATCGATGAGGGAAGGGTTGGCCTGGGTCAGGGAGAGATCGTGGTCATTGACTGCCAAGGAACTGCCACCAAGGGCTGCCATCCGGGCGGAGTTGGTGAATCCCAGGAACTGATAAGTGTTAAATCCACCGATCTGCCCTCGCAGGGATCCGGAAAGAAGAATCAAACACGGTAGTATATAATGTATCTTTTTTATCATGGAGGAGACGGGTCTGTCATGAGGTTGGTAAATTATTCCAACGGTCAATCCGTGAGAATATTTTATTGGCGCCTTTAGGTCATCAATCCACGACCGGTTTTTCGTATCTTTTTCTCTTCTGTCAGATCGGTTGCCAGTTTGTCAAGAATCCCGTTGATAAATGATTTGCTTTTGTGCGAACTGAATTGTTTGGAGATTTCAATGTACTCGTTAAGTGTCACCTTTACAGGTATCTGTGAAAAATACATCAGTTCTGCCAAGGCCATCTTGATAAGAATAATGTCTGTTAACGCGATCCTTTCCAATTCCCAATTCTGGGTACGGGATTCTATCATGCGGTCCATTACATCACTCCCCATAATTGTTTTTCGAAACAGGTCCAGCAGGAATTTCTTGTCCTCTTTTTCCTCTTCTTCCGGATCTTTTATGAAGAGCGCCATCAATATTTCCTGGTCCCCAAAATTTTCAGAGATCAGTTTAATGGTCTTTGAAAGGAACCCCGAAGCAATTTCGAAATCGTCAGACCAGTAGATACTCCGGTCTTCACAATAGGATTGCAGATCAGATGATTTGGCTATCAGTTTTCTGAATAGTTTCTCCAAATATTCTTGGTCTTCTTTATAGGAGGTCTTTCCTGAATTCAGGTATTCTGCAAGGTCTTTGCTGCTTTTTAGTTTCTGGTAAACCTTCCTGACCATTTGTTGTTCTTCGCTCCAGGAAAATTTGTATTTCTCCAGAGCATCCAAAAGGTTCTTGTTTTGTTGAAGTTGACGAAGAACCCTGTTTTCAAGCAATTTCAGGTTAGGGTTCAACTCTTCCGCAGTAGGATAGAATTTCGATTTCGACTCTTCCATCCGGTAGGAATAAAAATGGATGATTTCAAAGAGAAAGGAAAAAAGAAGATAATAGAGTTCATAAAATTTATCTACACTTCTGAGCAGGTTTCTTTCCGCCACTTCAGGACGGGATTCACCTCCCTGAAAATAAGCATAAAGGGCTTGAAGAACTTTAATTCGATATTGTCTTCTTCCTAACATAAACCATACTTATAAATGGAACTGCGGTTTTCCCGTTTGCGGCTGCAAATCTACGGAATAAAGAAATTAAATTTGATTTTCAAATAATATTTTTATTTTTGCGCTCAAGGATCATATTTTCTTCGGAAGAAGCATTAATACCAATTTTATCATGGAGGATTTTGAAAACAAAGACAGAGAGCGGGGAGAAATTTTTTCACGTGCTGTTCGGGCCGGAAAGAGAACCTATTTTTTTGATGTGAAAGCCACCATCGGAGAGGAACATTATCTGACCATCACCGAAAGCAAAAGAAGGTTTAACAACGAACAGGGAAAATTTGTTTACGAGAAGCACAAGTTATTCCTTTACAAGGAAGACTTTGAGAAATTCCATAACGGACTCAGCGATGCCATCGAATTCATCCGGACCGGGAAAGCGCCGGAGCGGGCGGAGACAATAGTAGCCGATGCGCAAGGTTCCGATCTTGGTCCAGGGTTCAGCAGTACCCATACCAATATTGAGTTCGAAGACCTTTCGCCCGACAGCGAAAAGATCTGAAACGGTCACCCGCCCGCTTCATTTTCATCCGACGGCGCCTGCCGCGGATAAAAATTTTCAACAATCATCAGTCGATTGCTTATTCGGTGTATTTTTGCGTATTCGTATTCTTTATAATATAAGATGGGGAAAGTCATTGCCATAGCCAATCAGAAAGGAGGGGTCGGGAAAACCACAACAGTCATTAACCTGGCAGCCGGTCTGGCCGTTCTGGAACATAAAACCCTGATCATTGATGCTGATCCTCAGGCCAATGCCACTTCCGGCGTTGGTTTTGATCCCCGCAACATTAAAACCAGCATTTACGAGTGCATCATCGATGACGCGGAACCCAGAAACATCATCCTGAATACAGCAACCCCTTACCTCGACCTCCTTCCGGCTCATATTGACCTGGTGGGCGCTGAAATCGAACTGATCAACCTCCCTAACAGGGAAAAAATGATGCGCAAGGTTCTTGCCCCAATTAAGGAGGATTATGATTTCATCCTTATCGATTGTTCTCCCTCGCTTGGCCTTATCACCGTCAACTCCCTTACCGCCGCCGATTCAGTGATCATCCCCGTTCAATGTGAATATTTCGCCCTGGAAGGTTTAGGTAAACTGCTCAATACCATAAAAATAGTCCAGGCCAGACTGAATCCCTCACTCGATATTGAAGGGATTCTTCTCACCATGTACGACAATCGTCGCAACCTTGCCAAACAAGTGGCTGAAGAGGTAAAAACACATTTTCAGCAAATGGTTTTCCGCACCATCATCAACCGCAACATCAAACTGAGTGAAGCGCCGAGCCATGGAATGACCATCATGATGCACGACATCAACAGTGTGGGAGCCGTCAACTACCTGAACCTGGCAAGGGAAATTCTACAAAAAAATGAACTGACCCAGTTAACCGACGCCGAAAAAGAGATCAATGTCTGAAATTCATGGGAAAAAAAAAGCACTGGGAAGGGGTTTAAGCGCCCTGCTACAAGATTCGGAGGCCGATACTTCTCCCGGAGAAACAACATCGAACTTCATATCAGGAGCAGCAACCGCCATCCTGATCAACCAGATTGAAGCCAATCCCTTTCAACCCAGAACCCATTTTAACGAATCCGAACTGGCTGAATTGGCCATTTCGATTCAACAACATGGCATCATCCAACCCCTGACCCTCCGGAAAACCGGTCCGGGTAAATACCAACTTATTGCCGGAGAACGACGGCTGAAAGCATGTAAAATTGCAGGCCTCACCGAAGTCCCAGCCTATATCCGCATCGCCAACGATGAACAGATGCTGGAAATGGCCCTGGTAGAAAACATCCAGCGACAAGACCTCAATCCGCTGGAAATTGCCATCAGTTTCCAACGGCTCCTCGAAGAGTGTAAAATCAGACAAGAGGAGCTAAGTCAGAAAGTAGGGAAAGACCGCTCTACCATTTCCAACTACATCCGGCTATTGAAACTGCCGACGGAAGTCCAGGTCGCATTACGAGATAACCTGATCTCCATGGGCCACGCCCGGGCTATCATTACCATTGAAGATGAAAAAAATCAACTGCTGATCCTCCAGCGAATCCTTGAAAAAAGACTTTCAGTACGCCAGGTCGAAGAATATGTCAGAAAAATGTCCGGGGAAGCCCTGTTCAAACAGGAAAAACATCCCGGAGAAATGGCTGTCAAACACAAAAATGCCCGCGATCAACTAAAACAAAGATTACAATCCAAAGTAGAGATTAAAATCAATGCCAGAGGGGCCGGGTCCATCTCCATCCCCTTTACCTCAGAAGAGGATTTCGACCGGATCATGGCAAAACTCAATGCCTGAATGAAGCGGTATTTCTTTCTTTTCATCACCCTCCTCCTCACGGGTTTAGCCTGGTCAACCGTCAGGGCACAATCCGAAACTACGTGGACAGAACTCCCCGACAGCATCCTGGAAAAAAAACACTCCCCTACCAAGGCCACCATCATGTCAGCCTGCCTTCCGGGACTAGGTCAAATCTACAACAAAAAAATCTGGAAAGTCCCCATCATTTATGCGGGTTTCGGCGTTTTGGGATATTTCATATACTTCAATACCGATGAATATATCAACTATAAATGTGCTTATATCGAATCTTCCTATGGCAACATGAACGGCTCATACGCCTACCTTGTCCAGAAATATTCTAAAGAAGAACTCCTTTCCGCCAGGGAATATTACCGTCGCAACCTGGAAATCAGTTGCCTGATCACAGCGGTTTGGTATGCCCTGAACATTCTCGACGCTACCGTCGATGCACATCTTTTTACCTACAACATTTCCGACAAACTTTCCTTCAGGATGGAACCTTCGTGGATGCCTGCGGGAATCACCCGCGATCCCGGTGCAGGATTGCGACTGACATTCAATTTTTAACGAACCACCATTGTATGAAAATTGCTCTATTGGGTTATGGAAAAATGGGACAGGAAATAGAAAAACTGGCCCTGAAAAAAAAACATGAAATCATTCTGATCATCGACAGTCTTGAAGATTGGGAAGAAGAAGGAGAACGCCTCTCCGAAGCCGATATCGCTATTGATTTCACCTCTCCGGTCAGCGTTGTTGACAACATCTACCGCTGCTTCGACGCACATGTACCCGTCGTGACCGGAACCACCGGCTGGCTGGATGACCTCGAAAAAGTTCGGCAGGATTGCATCGACCGCGGTGAAACCCTCTTCTTTTCCCCCAACTTCAGCATCGGGGTCAACCTGTTTTTCGAACTCAACCGCTCCCTGGCGAGCATCATGTCGAAATGGAGCGATTACGAGATTTCCATCGAAGAAACCCATACCATCCATAAACAGGATGCACCCAGCGGTACAGCCATCGTGCTTGCCAACGACATCATACGCTATTCTGAAAAAAAAGACAAATGGGTGAAGGAAACCGTCGAAAACCCTGAAGAATTGGGTATTAAATCATTCCGGACTGACAACGTCCCGGGGACCCATGTCGTCCGGTATGAATCGGCAGATGATACCATCGAGATCGTCCATACCGCAAAAAGTCGCCGTGGATTCGCCGCCGGAGCACTCAAAGCTGCAGAATGGGTTGCAAATAAAAAAGGGGTTTTTGAACTCCGTGACCTCCTTGCTTCACAGATTTTATCATCCCACAAATAAGAAAACAGCGCATCCGTCGTTACTTCTATCTATCAATCCCAATACACCCCCCATGAATCTTTACATGATCATTACCCTGTTTTTCCTGTTGCTGTTTTTTGCCGGCCTCTGGGGCATTTTCGAAAAAGCAGGTCAAAAAGGATGGAAAATCCTTATCCCTTTTTATAACTTTTTTATCTGGCTGAAGATTATTAAAAAGCCATTGTGGTGGTACCTCTTCATTCTGGTTCCTTTCATCAATGTCTTTGTACTTCTGCTAATGGTCGTGGAAGTACTGAAATGCTTCAGAAAACATGGTTTGCTGGAACAAGCGCTGGGGGTGCTTTTCCCGTTTTTCTACCTGCCTTATCTCGCCTTCTCACCACACGAACACTATACCGATCCCGAAAAACAACCTCCCGTCAAAAAGAGCGCCCTCCGCGAATGGGTCGATGCGATCATCTTTGCCGTGATCGCCGCCAGCATCATCCGCATCTTCCTGATTGAAGCCTACACCATCCCCACCTCCTCTAAAAAGAGCGCCCTCCGCGAATGGGTCGATGCGATCATCTTTGCCGTGATCGCCGCCAGCATCATCCGCATCTTCCTGATTGAAGCCTACACCATCCCCACCTCCTCTATGGAAAAAACACTCCTGGTGGGAGATTACCTGTTCGTCAGCAAAATCAGCTATGGACCAAAAGTTCCCAACACACCCATCGCCTTCCCCTTTGTTCACCATACCCTGCCCCTGACACGGGAAACCAAATCGTACCTCGAATGGATCAAACTTCCCTATTACCGATTTCCCGGTATGTCGGATATTAAAAACATGGATGTCGTCGTATTCAACTATCCCGACGGAGATACTTTATCCACTAAACTTCAGAGCAATATCAGTTATTACCAGTTGTGCCGGCTATATGGCCGTAACACGGTATGGAACAACCGGGAATACTTCGGGGAGATCATCGCCCGGCCGGTAGATAAACGCGAAAACTTTATCAAACGTTGCATCGGCATCCCTGGTGATACCATTACCATCATCGATACAAAAGTGCTGATCAATGGTAAACCCGAACAAAACCCCGGGAAACGACAATTTAAATACCTCATCATGACCGATGGGACACCAATCAACCAAAAAAATCTCCAAAAACTTGACATTACTGAAAATATTGCCACCGACAACAACGAGGCCTATGAAATGACCCTTTCTGAAGAAGCACGCGTGAAACTGAGCCAATATCCCAACATTCGCTCCATCGAACCCGTCATTCTTCCGAAAAACGAAAGGGATCCCAACATCTTTCCCTTCGATTCGGCTTTTCCCTGGAATGTGGACAATTTCGGCCCTGTGTGGGTTCCCAAAAAAGGAATCACCATTCCACTCACGGTTCATAATCTCCCCCTCTATTCGCGAATTATCGATGTTTTTGAAGGAAATGACCTGGCTGTCAGAGATGGTAAAATCTATATTAATGGCAAAGTGACCTACACCTATACTTTTAAAATGAATTATTACTGGATGATGGGCGACAACCGCCATAACTCAGCCGATTCGAGATACTGGGGCTTTGTCCCTGAAGACCATGTCGTCGGTAAAGCAGTCTTTGTCTGGCTCTCACTCGACCCCGCCAGAACATTGTTAGACGGAAAAATCCGGTGGAAAAAGCTGCTCAGAACAGTAAAATAAGTACCTTTACAATCCCTAACCGATAACCCGATAAAACCATGAAAAAAACCTGCTTAGCAGTGACCATCCTGCTGATTGCCTTCCTGATCATCGATATCCATGCATTGGGAGGGAAACCATTCGAAGGGATCATCACCTTTAAAATTACTTACCCCGACAGCAAATTCTCGGAAAGCCAAATGGCTATGTTCCCCAAACTGCTCACCGTTTCGATCAAAGGAATGAAATCACGTACAGAATTGCAGATGAGCGGAATGAATACCGTGGAAATAACCGATTACGATACCAAATCCAAAGTCTCCCTGCTCAATATGATGGGCCAAAAATACGCCATCAAACAATCAACCGCCGAGATCCTGAAAGAACTGGAAAAAGAAGGAACACCCACCGTCGAACTGTCAAACGAAACCAAAATGATAGCCGGCTATACCTGCAAAAAAGCCCTCGTTACAGTCAATAACGACGGAATAAAAACTGTCTTCGAAGCCTACTATTCAAGTGAACTCGGTTCAAAAATATCCAATTTCGATAACCCGATTTATAAAGACATCGACGGCGTTCTGCTTGAATTCACGGTTCAGAACAGGAATATGAACATGAAATTGACTGCTACCTCGGTCGAAAAAAAGAACATACCGGCTAAGGAATTCGAGATCCCATCCGACTATGTTCAAACCACCCAGGAAGAACTCAAAAGCAAGTTCGGTGGCGGAGGAGAATAACCATCCATGTCAAAAAAGGGTAACCCGTTAAGAACTAACACTTTCAAGGACGAGGTGCCCTCATCCGGCCCCCTTGAAAGCCCGATCCCGGAAAAAAAATCACGGGAAAGGAAAACTGTGCTCGCAGAAACCCCTCCCAACCCTCCAAAAACCTCATCAAAAGAGAACGGACCAGCGACGGTAAAACATTTCCGGGTTGCCGGGCTTTTCCTTATCCTCCTCTCTATCTTTTTAGCCTTTTCCTTTACCTCATACCTGCTTACCTGGGAGCGCGATTTCGACTTTCCTGACACCGTACTCAAACATTTTTCACTGAACTGGTTCCTCCAATCCGGACACCCCGTTGAAAACTGGATGGGAAAAATCGGAGCCACCACCGGCTTCCTCTTTATCTCCAAATGGTTTGGCATCGCCTCGTTTTTCTTTGTCATCATCTTTTTCAACATCGGTCTCCGACAGTTTATCCAATATACCCTCTTCCCCGGCTGGAAAACTCTCGAAACCGGCTTTTTCTTTATCCTCTGGTTACCTGTTTTCCTCGGTCTGCTCCGGCCCGGTAACGACATTCTGAGCGGCGTTTATGGATTTCAAATGAATCAATGGTTGATCGATCTGCTGGGAATGCCCGGCTTGATCCTGGCATTGATCTTTTTCTTTCTAAGTTTCATCATCCTCACCTTCAATATCCCTTTCCGATGGTTCAGAAAAAAAAGTCCGGTTGAAATTCCCATCGATGAGGCTCCCGTCGTGCCTGAAACTTCCCCACAGGAACCGATTGTTCCGGAACCCATACCGGAAATTCCCATTCAGGTAAATTTTCTTAATGAAGAACCATCTGCAAACAATCCTGAAAATATCCAGGATCCTGAAAACTATGACACACAGGAGATTGAACTGCAAATCGAAAAACCAGTCACAGAAACCACAGGGAATGGTAAAATCGACCACCAGACATTAGATACCCGCTACGACCCTACCCTCGATCTTCCCCGGTACCAATTCCCTCCTCTTGACCTTCTGAACAACTATGGCAACGATGCGATCAGCGTACTGAAAGACGAATTGGAAACCAATAAAGATAAAATTGTTCAAACCCTTTCCAATTATGATATCAGGATCCAGAAAATAAAAGCTACCATCGGTCCTGCTGTCACCCTCTATGAAATTGTACCCGAAGCCGGGATCCGGATCTCCAAGATCAAAAACCTGGAAGATGACATCGCCCTTAGCCTCGCTGCAATGGGCATCCGTATCATCGCACCAATCCCCGGAAAAGGTACCATCGGCATCGAAGTTCCCAACAAGAACCCGGAAATTGTATCCATCCGGTCGTTGCTGAGTACCGACAAATTCAAATCCACCTCCTTTGAATTGCCTTTCGTTTTAGGAAAAACAATCTCCAATGAGACTTATATCGCCGACCTGTCCCGCATGCCACACCTTCTGATGGCCGGAGCTACCGGCCAGGGAAAATCCGTCGGGCTTAACACGATCATCACTTCCCTGCTATACAAAAAACACCCGGCCCAGATCAAATTTGTTCTGATCGATCCGAAAAAAGTGGAATTGACCCTCTATACCAAAATTGAACGCCACTTCCTTGCTAAACTTCCCGATTCCGACGATGCCATCATCACCGATACTAAAAAGGTAATCCGTACCCTCAACTCTCTCAATATCGAAATGGATAGCCGTTACGACCTTCTTCGCGACGCCCAGGTCAGAAATATTAAAGAGTACAACGAAAAATTCTTCTCCCGACTGCTAAACCCCAACGAAGGTCATCATTTCCTGCCATATATCATCCTGGTAATCGATGAATTTGCAGATCTGATCATGACCGCGGGAAGAGAAATTGAAACTCCGCTGACACGCTTAGCCCAACTGGCCAGAGCCACCGGTATCCACCTGATCATCGCAACCCAACGCCCCTCGGTCAACATCATTACCGGGACCATCAAAGCAAATTTCCCGGCCCGCCTTGCCTTCCGCGTCATCTCAAAAATCGACTCCCGCACCATTCTCGACTCCTCCGGCGCCGATCAACTGATTGGCAGAGGAGATATGCTTCTCTCCACAGGGAGTGAACTGATCCGCATCCAGTGCGCTTTTGTCGACACTCCTGAAATTGAACGGCTGACTGACTTCATCGGAAGCCAGAAAGGCTATCCCGAAGCCTTCTCTTTACCTGAATATTACGATGACGACGGAGGCAATCCGAAAGACTACAACCCCGATGAAAGGGATGAATTTTTCGCCGAAGCAGCCCGCCTCGTGGTCACCCACCAGCATGGCTCCACCTCCCTGATCCAAAGAAAACTTAAACTCGGATACAACCGTGCCGGGCGCCTGATCGACCAGTTGGAAGGAGCCGGAATCGTCGGCCCCTTCGAAGGTAGCAAAGCCCGAGAAGTCAGGTACAAAGACCTCAACGCACTCGAAGAACACCTTGATATGTTAGGAATAAAATAAATTCATAAAAAGCAAAAAAATAATGAAAAAAATCATCTCCCTCCTCCTTATATCCTCGACCATGCTCAGTTTTGGCCAGAATAAAGACCAGAAAGCTGCAACCCTCCTTAACGAAGTCAGCACCAAAACCAAAGCCTATAAATCGGTCAAAGCTGATTTCTCCTACAAGATGATCAACACAAAAGCAGGTATCAATGAAGAAAAAACCGGAACCTTGCTTCTTTCGGGAGATAGATACAAGATGACCGCCTCGGGACAAACCGTGATCTGCGATGGAAAAACCATCTGGACTTACATCAAAGAATCCAATGAAGTCCAGATAAATACACTTGAAAACAAGGACGATGCCCTTACTCCTTCAAAATTACTGACCAGCTACAACACCAATTATAAATCCAGAATCGTTAAAAGCGACGACCCAACGGTAGAAGCCATCGAATTGATACCCAATACCACCAAAAACTTTACAAAAGCGATCCTTGGAATCGACAAAGTGAAAAAACAAATTAAAAGCTTCACCCTGTATGATAAAGGAGGGAATACCTTCATTTACAAGATTAAAACTTTCGTTACCGATACCCCTGTCACACCCGGTGATTTCACTTTTGATGAAAAGAAATTTCCAAACGTAGAAGTGATTGATATGCGTTGATTATGGAAAGCTTTCAGACCACTGACGGGCATCTGCTCCGTGAGCATGCGACCATCATCCGCCAACTGGTCCTGCAAAGCCTTACCGAAGCCGGATCAGGTCATCTGGGAGCTTCCCTCGGGTTAGCCGACGTTTTTACTGCCCTCTATTTTTCGGTTCTCCGGCATGATCCAGCCAAACCTCAATGGCCTGAACGCGACCGGCTGGTCCTCTCCATCGGGCATGCAGCACCTGTTTTATACGCTACCCTGGCCCATGCCGGGTATTTCAAAACTGAAGAGCTGCAATCCCTTAGAAAATTGGGAAGCCGTTTGCAGGGGCACCCTGGCAGGGACCATGGGCTTCCCGGACTGGAATTGTCGGCAGGTTCCTTGGGACAAGGTCTCTCCGTAGCAATCGGTATGGCTCTGGCTGCCCGCTTTGACGGGTTAAACCATACGGTCTTCGTGGTCATGGGTGATGGCGAACTCCAGGAAGGTTCGGTCTGGGAAGCCGCCATCGGTCTGGGAAGCCGCCATGGCCGCTTCACACCATCATCTTGATAACCTGGTTGCCATTGTCGATCGCAATGGAGTGCAGATTGATGGCCCGACCGAGAAAGTAATGCACCTCGAACCACTGGCCGATAAATGGAAAAGTTTCGGTTGGAATGTCGCTGAATGTGACGGGCATAATAGAGAACAACTCATAGAAACCCTTAAACATAGGAGAAATGCAACCCAACCTTTAGTGGTCCTTGCACATACCATCATGGGGAAAGGAATCCCGGCAATCGAAGGGGATTACCGATGGCATGGAAAAGTCCCCTCCCGTGAACAACTCCCCGGCTTTCTAAAAGATCTCCGGAATATGCACAAGACCTGATCCTACACTTTTTATAGTGAATCCGTATACCAACAAAGGAAACAAAGCCACCCGAACCGGTTTCGGAGAGGGTTTACTGGCAGCCGGCCAACTGAACGACAACGTCATCGCCATCGGAGCCGACATAACCTCCTCCGTCGGGGTTGATCTTTTTGCCTCTGCTTTCCCCGATCGCTTTATTTCTCTGGGTATCGCAGAACAAAATTGCGTAGCAGTGGCTGCCGGACTGGCACTGGAAGGGAAAATCCCGGTTTTTTCGACATACGGCGTTTTTGCCGCCCTCCGCGCTGCAGATCAGATCAGGGTTTCTGTCTGTTACAACAATGTACACGTTATCATTGGCGGAGCCCATGCAGGAGTATCCGTAGGGCCCGACGGAGCTACCCACCAGGCCCTCGAAGACCTCTCTATCATGCAGGCCCTGCCCAACATGACTCTCCTTTCCCCCTGCGATGCCACAGAAACAAAAAACGCCGCCTTGGCCGCCATCCTCCAATGCCGGGGACCGGTCTACATTCGATTTGGCAGGGAACCCATGCCCGATTTTACAGACCCAAACATTCCTTTTAAGATTGGGAAAGCCAGCGAAATGCTTAAAGGTGACGACCTGACCCTTATCGCTACCGGACACCTTGTCTGGGAAGCCCTCCTTGCTGCTCAAATACTTGAAAAACAAGGCATCACTGCCAGGGTGCTCAATATGTCAACCATAAAACCCATCGACCGGGAAGCCGTTATCCGGTGTGCCGCTGAAACCCGCGCCATCATTACTGTTGAGGAACACCAGATCAACGGAGGACTTGGAAGTGCGGTTGCCGGTGTGGTTGTAACAGAATGCCCGGTTCCCATGGCTTTTATCGGGATGAAAGACCAGTTCGGGGAATCAGGTCCTCCCCTTGAACTGATGAAAAAATTTGGCATGGACGCCGCCTCCATTGCCGATACGGCCCTGCATCTGTTCAGGAAAAAAATGAGCGACTAAATCCCGAAAATCGAATCAGGATAGTGAATCGATTCCAGAATCAGCCCCCGGGCAGGAGCTGATTGGCCCGCTTTTGAACGATCCAGACTTTCAATAATACCCCGCAGATCATCCGGGGAGATCTTTTTTTGCCCGACACTGATGAGGGTCCCGACAATAGCCCTGACCATGTTGCGAAGAAAACGGTCGGCTGTGATGGTGAACACAATCTCCTGGTCTTTGACCCGCCATATCGCTTCTGTTATCTGACAGATATTGGTTTTCGTATCGGTATCAACTTTTGAAAATGAAGTAAAATCCCGGTATTCCATCAGGATCCCTGCCCCTTCATTCATCCCCTGAAGGTCAAGCCGACCATGAAACGAATGTTGATAGCGGCAACAGAAAGGATCCCTTATCCGTGCAATATGATAAGTATAAGTCCGCGATTGAGCGCTAAACCTTGCATGCGCTGAGGAAACAACCCTGAAGATTCGGTAGATTACCAAATCTTCTCCGAGGTAACTGTTTAACCGGTACGTCAGCCTGTCCAATTCCAAAGAGTCCATTGCACGCGACATGTCAACATGGGCGTAATAATTGCGGGCATGTACCCCCGTGTCCGTCCTTCCTGCTCCGGTCAACACAAGAAGTTCCCCCGTCATCATCGACAACGCGTTCTCCAATACCTCCTGTACCGTGATGGCATTAGGCTGTCTCTGCCAACCGTGAAACCTGGTACCGTCATAAGCCAGATGAATGAAATACCGGTACATACTCATGAAGGAATTGGAAGGAGCAAAGATATCCAACAATCGGATGCAAAAACAATTTAGATCAGGTATAAATTGGTGCCAATACAGCAAAAAAAGCCTGTTTGTTATTTTTTTAACAAATAATATGATAAATTTGCTTAGAAATTCTGTTAATTATTTCACAATCAAAAATATTTACCCATAACTTATTTTGAATTAATAACTTAAAAGAAGTATTATGACAGATTGCCAGGAATTAATCAAGGAATTGGCCGATAAATACGGCCGCGAAAGGAGCAGTTTGCTGCCCATTTTACAGGGCATTGCCGAGAAAGAGAATTTCATTTCCGACAGTTGCATGACCGACATCGCAAAAGAGTTGGACCTTTCGGCCGCGCAAGTTTATGGTACGGCCACTTTCTACTCTTTTCTCGACACAGAACCCAGGGGAAAGTACGTCATCAGGGTTTGTAAAACCATTACCTGTGATATGCACGGTAAAAAGACGATCATCCAGACCCTGGAGGATATGCTGAAGATCAAAATCGGCGAAACCACCCCGAACAAGAAGTTTACCCTGCTTGAAACCAATTGTTTGGGATGGTGTCACGAAGGGCCCGCCATGCTGATCAACGAGAAGCCATTCAGCGGACTAACACCTGAAAAGGTACATGACATCATCAGTGAATACATTAATAAATAAACTCAAAAATTAGGAGACACCGTCATGTCAGAACAAACATTAAAAAGAGTTGACTTAATCTTCGGCGAATATTCCAATATAAAATACAAAGTTTTGGCAGATACCCTGAAAAGGTCGAATGATGAAATTCTCAAAGACCTTCTGGATTCAGGGCTGCGTGGCCGCGGGGGCGCCGGGTTCCCGACTGCCATGAAATGGAAATTCACAGCCGAATCGCCCTGCGATGAACGCTTTGTCATCTGTAACGCTGATGAAGGAGAACCCGGTACCTTCAAAGACCGCGAAATTCTGCTCAGGGTCCCGAGGAAAGTCTTTTCAGGAATGGCCATCTGTGGCAAAGTGATCGGGGCTAAAAGAGGGTTCATGTACCTGCGGGGTGAGTACCGCTTCATGATTCCCGACCTGATGAAAGAACTGGAGATTTATCATGAACATGCCCAAAAGCTGGGGCACGACTTTAAAATTGAGATCCGCCTTGGTTCCGGCGCTTATATCTGCGGAGAAGAAAGTGCGCTCTTCGAATCAATGGAAGGAGGCCGTGGTGAACCGCGTAATAAACCACCCTACCCTACCACCAGCGGATTTATGAAAAAACCTACCGTCATCAACAACGTCGAAACATTTGTCAACGTTATGATGATCATGCGTCTGGGACCCGAACAGTATAAAAAACTGGGAACAACCGACTCCCGCGGATCCAAGGTTTTCTCCGTCTCCGGAGATACTCCCATCCCGGGGATCTATGAACTTGAACTGGGCATGCCTCTTGATCGTTTCGTAGATGAGTTCGGCGATGGCGATACCAAAGCAGTCCAGGTAGGAGGCGCCTCGGGCTTCTGCGTTCCAAGAAAAAAATTCAAAGAGACAGTCATTGGTTTCGAAGGAGTACCCACCGGCGGTTCCATGATGATCTTCAACAGCTCCCGCTCTATGTACAATGTGCTTCATAACTACCTGGAATTCTTTGAAGAAGAATCCTGCGGGCAATGCACCCCGTGCCGGGTCGGCTGCCAGCAATTGCGTAAAGGGATTGTGGCTGTTAAAAAAGGAGAAAAGAAAGCCAATTATCTGGACCAATTAATGAAACTGAGCGAAAGCATGAAAATTACCGCCAAATGCGGACTGGGCCAGTCTGTAGCCAACTCCTTCTCCTCAATCGTCAATAACTTCAAAGAAGAGATGATCTACTAACAACAATTATTAACCTGAAATATCCGTCAAGAAATGGCAAAAAAAATAAACCTCACAATTGATGGCATCAACGTTTCAGTGGATGAAGGAATGACCATTCTGGAAGCCGCACGGACTTTGAACATCCATATCCCGACTCTCTGTTATCATGAAGACCTCTGCGTTGCCGGTAACTGCCGCGTATGCGTTGTCGAACAGGAAAAAGTGAAAAACCTCCCCGCCTCCTGCGCCATGCCGGTAGCCGAAGGAATGGTCATCCATACCAACAGTATGAAGGTAAGGATGGCCCGTAAACACATTGTCGAACTCCTGCTTTCCGAACACAACGCCGATTGCACCAAATGTTATAAAAACGGGAATTGCGAATTACAGGGACTGGCATCCCAGATGCTTACCGGCGACCACATGTTCCTCGACCTGGTACCCGATAAGAAATATACCATCGACATGTTCAATTCTGCCATCGTTAAAGATGACAGCCGCTGTATCCGTTGCCAACGGTGTGTGCGTACCTGCGAAGAACTACAAAGCGTAAGCGCCCTTGGCGTTGCCTACAAAGGCGATAAAATGAAGATTTCCACTTTCTTTGAGCATCCGCTGTTTGAAGTGGTTTGTACCAACTGTGGCCAGTGTGTCAACCGCTGCCCGACCGGTGCCCTGATAGAAAAGAACTACATCGACCAGGTTTGGGATGCAATCTATGATCCTTCGAAACATGTAGTGGTTCAAACTGCGCCTGCAGTCAGAATCGCACTCGGTGAAGCACTTGGCCTGCCCCCTGGAAAGATCGTTACCGGCAAAATGGTATCGGCACTCAAACGGCTCGGATTCAATTCTGTCCTCGATACCGATTTCACTGCCGACCTCACCATCATCGAAGAGGGCCATGAATTACTCAGCCGGTTGAAAAAAGCACTCGTCGACAAAGATCCTACCGTGTCCCTCCCCATGGCAACCTCCTGCTCTCCGGGTTGGATTAAATTCATTGAACACACCTTCCCTGAATACCTGCCCAACCTTTCTACCTGCAAATCACCCCAGCAGATGTTTGGCGCCCTGGCAAAAACTTTTTATGCCCAAAAACGCCAGCTCGATCCGAAAAATGTGGTATCTGTCTCCATCATGCCCTGTACCGCCAAGAAATTTGAGGCCAACCGCCCCGAAATGCGCTCCAGCGGCTATAAAGATGTTGATTATGTGCTGACTACCCGCGAATTGGGCATCATGATCAAACAGGCAGGATTGGAATTCGACGGGCTGCCTGAAGAAAAATTCGACAGCTTCATGGGATCCTCCACCGGTGCCGCCGTAATCTTCGGTACCACCGGCGGGGTAATGGAAGCAGCACTCCGGACAGTGTATGAAGTGGTGACAGGCCGGGAAGTTCCATTCGAAGGACTCAATATTGTACCGGTGCGTGGAACCGAAGGCGAAGTCAGGGAGGCTACCATTCACATCGAAAAAGTCAAACCGGAATGGAGCTTTCTTGAAGGAGTTGACCTTCAATGCGTAGTAGCCAACGGATTGGCCAATGCCAAGAAGGTTATGCAAAATGTAAAAGAGGGAAAAGCCAACTACCATTTCATTGAAATAATGGCGTGTCCGGGCGGTTGCCTGGGTGGAGGTGGTCAACCCATCCCGACCAACAAGGAGATCCGGTCAAAACGCAAATCGGCTATTTACCAGGAAGATATGGGCATGCCCATCAGAAAATCCCATGAAAACCCCGACGTTGCTTCCATCTACCAGGAATTCCTTGAAAAACCCCTGGGACATAAATCCCACGAACTGCTTCATACCCATTATACCCCCCGCAAAAGGTATTAACCGGTAGATTAACCAGGAAAGAGAGGGCGGCCTTTTGAGCCGCCCTCTTTGCGCATAATAAGCTTACCAAAATGGTATGTATAAAGAACGAGGAATTAAATTTTCTTTTGATTTTCACCAGCCTTTTGAGGTGGTTCGGGAGTCTTTGGCGCATTTTCTTCTTCTCCCGATTCAGCCTTGATAATGACTTTTACCTCCTTGGGCTGCCGCTTCATATATCGATCACGGACTTTCATCGGAACCCCTTCACGGTAAATAATCCGGTCGCGCTGCACAACCACCGGGGCATCATCAACATCGATGATGATCCGTTTCCCTCCTTTGCGCTCCTTGATAGAATATTGTTTTACCTGATCAAGAGGGATCTCTCCGATCAGATCTGAAAGGGTCTCCTCCCGCTGCATCATTCTCTGAATAGCTCTGCCAGGCATCCTGCCTCCCCAGCGAAACCTTTGTGCCATCTCAGGCGGACCGGGACAATCAGGCATGCATGGAAAGTCGAACTGATAAGCCCGGCCACGGGGGAACCGCAAGCCTTCGCAACCCTTTCCCGGTAACATCCGCAAAGCCCTTTTAATCTCTTTTCGAACGGAATCCGATAAGAGGGTATCAGGTGAACCCGGATCGAAAAGAAACTGGTATTCACGCATCTGGTCTGAAAATTCTCCCATCTTATCCTGCAGATCCCTCATAAGAGCCTCAACCTCCTCCTGCGTGATAATGTTCTCTTCCGAAATGAGGGTTGTGTCAAAAACATTTGTTTCCCCGTTTTTCTCTGTAATTACTTTAAGTTTAACGGTCGATTTGGAATCACTTTCTTTCTTCTCCTGGGCTACAGCCGGACGAAGGATAAAAACAGCCAGCAAAGTGAGGCAACCGGCTATCATCTGATTTTTTTTCATAATGGATGGTAGATTCATGGATACTCCCGGATTAATAATTGATGACACAAAGCTACCGGGATACATAGCCAATGAGTGTTAATGAATCGTTAAAATTGGTTAATGAACCGTTAATCTTTGGCTAAAGCTCTTTTCTTTCAATAATTTTGTACCATGAATAAACGGAGACTTTACCTGCTCATTGCCGGTATCTGCATTTCTTTGATAGGAATTATCCTTGTCCAGTTTTTTTGGATACGCAATGCCATGAATGTTAAAGAATCACAGTTCAACCGGGGCGTCAATGATGCCCTTGGCAGCGCTATCGATAAGATGGAAACCCGTGAAAACATGTACTTTATCAGCCGGAATTTTGAAGGTGACAGCATTCTGTCGATCGTACAAGCCTTTTCACAAGATTCATCCCGGTTGATTGTTGACCGGCTCAATGCGCTCTTAGCCTCCAATGAATTGGACCCTTGCAAAGAAAATGAATGCCCTGCAGTACAACCACTGTTTCCGCCGCCGCCGGAAAGGCCACGACAACGGCCCCGTCGGCAACAGATTCAGTCTGCTTACCAGTACAATCTCAGGCGATCACAATCAACACTCGACAGCCTTTCACTTCACATGAAGAGAATGATGAGAGATATGCCCGAAGCAGGTTTTTATGATCTGAATTTTGAATGGAATGACCAACTCTCTTTCCTGGATTCTCTTCTTGAAAATCAAATTGCAGCCGGTTCCCTCGATATGGAATTCAGTTCCAACCTGATGGTCACTGATCTCAGAACGGAAGTGATCATTGAATCCTCTGTTCCCGGAAACTCCGGTTACATCCGATACCAGATGCCCCGGATGATGCCACCCCGCTATACCCGCCCCAGGAAAGAAAGGGCGATACAAAAAGCATTGCATGAACAACAGCTTCAGAAACTTGACAATAAAGCCCAACGCATCAAAGATGTGATTAAAAAAATGGCCATTGAACTGGAGAGCAAACCCGCTCCGGTACAACAGCGAATCAACAAAAAAAACCTCCAGATGACGTTGGCAAAGGCTCTTGCTGACAAAGGAATCGATCTGCCTTTTGAATTTGCAGTCTTCTCCCCTTCCAACGACAGCAACCCGGTTCCTATCCGCTCCTCAGGCTTTCTGAAAGAATACCAGCCCAAAGCACACCGTGTATCGCTATTTCCAAATGACCTTTTCCAAAAACCAGACCTGCTGCTTGTCTTTTTCCCCGACCAAAAATCACACGTTCTGAAATCTTTATCCCTGCTCCTTTTTGGTTCGGTGTTGTTCACCCTGATCATTGTCCTTACTTCCGGTGCAAGCATTGTTGTGATGATCCGGCAAAAAAAGATCTCAGATATCAAGACCGACTTCATCAATAACATGACGCATGAGTTCAAAACACCCATCGCCACCATTTCCATTGCAGCTGATTCTATTACCAACCCTAAAGTATTGCAAGAGCCTGAAACGATCAGGAATTTTACCCGAATCATCAAAGAAGAGAACAACCGGATGAATGCCAGGGTAGAACAAGTATTGCAAATGGCAATGTTAGACAGCAAGGACTTTCATCTGATTCCCCGGGTCATAGACATGAATGCACTGATCGAAAGGGCCGTTGATCCTTTCCGGCTTCAGATTCAAAAGCGCGACGGTATGATCACCACTTCACTGGAAGCTGAGTATCCCATGGTATTGGCAGATGAAGACCACCTGCGCAATGTCCTGCTCAATCTTTTGGACAATTCCAATAAATACTCCCTCGCAAAACCCATTATCGACGTTTTTTCGTTCAACCGGTCGGGAAAATATTATTTCGGGGTGGAGGATAAAGGAATGGGTATGAGCTCCGAAACCCAGCGGAAAATTTTCGACAAATTCTACCGTGTGACTACCGGCAATATCCATAATATCAAAGGATTCGGACTTGGTTTGAGCTACGTTAAAGCGATAGTTCTCGCGCATCATGGTGAAATCAACATTACCAGCGATGTGGGGAAAGGCAGTCGTTTTGAAATCGCAATTCCCGCTGTCAGAAATCTTTCCGATCAAGAAAAACACCTGTTAAAAGAGGCTTGAGGCTATATCTCCATTGGTTAACCATCCTGTCAAAAAGAAAACAATGAGCCCAAAAATAAAAATCTTGTTGGTGGAAGATGATCCGAACTTCGGATCTATCATGAAGTCATATTTAGAATTGAATGATTTCGAAGTGGTGCTGAAAACAGACGGAAAACAAGGGCTGGCTACCTTTAAATCGATGGTTTTCGATCTTTGCATCCTGGATGTGATGATGCCCGAAATGGATGGATTTACCCTTGCCCGAGAAATCAAACGCATCAACAGCCATATTCCGCTTATTTTTCTGACTGCCAAATCGCTCAAAGAGGATATGTTGGAGGGTTTCCGGACAGGGGCGGATGACTATATTACCAAACCGTTTGATTCAGAGGTACTGCTTTTCAAACTGAAAGCCATTCTAAAGCGCAACAATCAGCTCAGTGAAGCAGAAAAAGATTTCCAAAACCTGACTCTTGGCAAACTTCAGTTCAATTTCGCACTTCGCACCCTCACCTTTGATGACATTGTTCAACCCCTCTCACCTAAAGAAGCGAGTCTGTTGAAAATGCTAGTGACCTCACGGGAGGGGATCCTGCAGCGGAAAGAGGCGCTGGAAAAAATCTGGGGCTCCGACAACTACTTCAACGGGCGGAGTATGGATGTTTTCATTGCCCGCCTGAGAAAGTACCTGAAAGTTGATCCTTCCATCGAAATTGTGAATATTCATGGAAACGGTTTCCGCTTGATTATCAACGGTTCCACGCCTGCTTTGTGAATTTATTCACATTGTGAATTTTTTCACATATTTTTCTTGGAAAGTCTTTTCCCTTGTGTTACCTTTGCAGCGAAATTTCTGTAAAACCGGAAGATTTTATTATGAAAATCAAGGAGGTAGTCAGTCTGATTGACGGAGCTTTCATCACGGGCAAACACCGCGGTGAACAATCTGTAGAAGTCGCTTTTGCCTCTGACCTGATGAGTGATGTTTTGACCATCAAGTCGGAAAACCTGCTTTTATTGACAGGTCTTGTCAACGTGCAGGCTATTCGGACAGCCGAGATGTCCGACATATGCTGTGTCGTTTTCGCGCGGAACAAAAATGTGAGCGAAGAAATGGTCCGGCTGGCCGAAGAAAACGACATAACCGTGATTACAAGTCCATATTCGCTTTTCAGAATTAGTGGCTTATTGTACCAGGCGGGTTTAGCGCCTGTTTATTAATAGCGGTAATCCCTATGTTTTTTGAGTATTCCATCGAAGGAGGCAATTTTGCCCAGGCAGGGTCCACATCCAGCCAGGTTAAAAAAAACCTGAAACAGCTGAATGTCGACGGCTCCGTGATCAAACGCACTGTGGTCGCCCTGTATGAAGCCGAGGTGAACATCGTGGCCCATGCCTTCAGAGGAACAATTATAGTCGAAATCATGGAGGATAAGATTCATATCCTGCTGAACGATGAAGGGCCGGGAATTCCGGATATCGGAAAAGCTATGGAAATAGGGTTCTCAACGGCTTCGCCCGAGGTAAGGGAGATGGGCTTTGGAGCCGGTATGGGTTTATCTAACATGAAAAATAATTCAGACGAACTTCATATATCCAGCAAAGTCGGTCAGGGAACCCGAGTGGAAATAACCAATTACTTTCAAGCCAAACCAGTATCATTGCAATGAACAAGGTATTTTATCATGCCCTGAAATTCAGGGAGGACCTCTGTATCGGGTGCTCCCATTGCATGAATGTCTGCCCGACGGAAGCCGTAAGGGTTTGGCACGGAAAAGCGCAGCTTCATGCCAATCGTTGCATCGACTGCGGAGAATGCTACAGGGTCTGTCCGGTAGGAGCCATTACCGTTGAACAAGATGATTTCGATAACATCTACCATTACACTACCCGGATTGCTCTTTTACCTTCGGTTTTTACCGGACAGTTTCCTGCTTCCATCCAACCTTCTGAGATTCGTCAGGCTCTTTTCGAACTGGGGTTTACCCACGTCGTCGAAGTTGAAGAAGGAGTAGAATTTCTATCGGAACAAATCCTGAAATATATCAGCGAACATTCCGACCGTAAGCCGCTCATCTCGTCTTTCTGCCCGGCTATCGTCCGATTGATCCAGGTTAAATTTCCCACCCTGGTCGATCACATCATCCGCCTTAAAGCCCCCGTTGACGTCACAGCCCTCCATACGATCAACAGCATCAAAGAAAAAGGGTTCCCATCCGAGCAGACAGGACTTTTTTATATCACACCCTGTGCTGCAAAAATTGCCGCTGTAAGAGAACCTGTCGGGGAACAACAATCGCTGATTACAGGGGTCATCAATATGAATTACCTGTACAACCGGGTGTGGAAGATCATCAGCAAACAAAAACGTCAGGGAAACCGTCCTGAACCCTGTGCCCTCACCACCAAATCTTTATGCTGGAGCCTCACACACGGGGAATCAGATCACGTAAAAATCGGAAAAAGCCTTGCCATTGACGAGATCAACAACGTGATTGAATTTCTTGAAAAGTTAGAAAACGATGAGATCAAAGGGATCGATTTTCTCGAATTAAGAGCCTGCGATGAAAGTTGTGCAGGGGGAATCCTGTGCCCGGGCAACCGCTTTCTAACCGCCAGCAAAATGAGAGAAGCCGTGCTTAGGCAAGAATCTTTGTCACCCTCAGAGAGGGTCAACGGGATGCTTTTTACTCCCGAGCAAACAGCCTTCCTTCAGCAGCATGTTCATTTGGGCGCTATTCATCCGCGAAGTATCATGAAACTGGACGACAATGTAGCGGAAGCCATGGTCAAGATGAAACGAATCTATGAACTCCGGAGGCTCCTTCCTCAGGTTGATTGTGGCATCTGTGGCGCTCCCACTTGCAGTGCCCTGTCGGAAGACGTAGTACAGGGGCAGGCCGATATCCGGCAATGTATTTTCGTCCAGAGAATCATGGAACAAAACGAAAAACTGGACACTGCAGAATCTGTAAGAATCATGCGGGAGATATGGAGCAACAGCAAACTGGATAAAAACAGCCTGAAAGAAGGGACCAAATTTTAATAATTGAAACGATACTGACATGAAAATTTCGGAATTGGCCGATCGTCTTGGATTGATTCTCTACGGAGGATCCTCGGGTATAGATAAGGATGCAGAGGGTGGATATTGTTCCGACCTGCTTAGCGATGTGATGGGTCATGCCCATGCCAACCAAGTCTGGATTACGGTTCAGACCCATAAAAATGTAATCGCGGTAGCCTCCCTGAAAGAGCTGGCAGCAGTGATCATTGTTCAGGGACTAGAGCCCGCACCAGAAGTTATCGTTCAAAGCGAAGCTGAGAACATTCCCTTGCTGGGTACCAGTGAAAGTGCCTTTGAGATTGCAGGTAAAATTTATTCGATCCTGAAGTAAGCATGAAAAATTTCACCGCTGATCTGCATATTCATACTGTCCTATCACCTTGTGGAGATCTTGACATGAGCCCTGACATTATCCTTTCGCAGGCCATGGCAAAAAAACTGGACCTGATCGGGATCACCGATCACAACAGTACCCGGCAATGCCAGGTTATCCGGAGGATGGGCGCTGAACTTGGAATATGTGTTCTGGCGGGAGCAGAAGTCACCACAAGGGAGGAAATCCATTGTCTGGTTTTTTTCGATTCCGATGAATCCCTTGACAGATTTCAGCTTTTTCTTGATGAACGGTTACCGGCTCAAAAAAACGATCCCGATAAATTCGGTTATCAGGTAATAGTCGATAGTCAAAACAACGTGAAAGGCATGGAAGAGCGATTGCTAATCAATGCTTTGGATGCAAGTCTTGAAGAAGTCGAACAAGAAGTTCATCTGCTGGGTGGAATTTTCATACCGGCCCATATTGATAAACCAAGGTTCAGCATTTTATCCCAGCTTGGGTTCATTCCTTCAGATCTTGCGGTTGACGCACTGGAAATCTCGCCTTTGACCACGCAGGAGAATTGGCTCGCCCTCCATCCTGAACAAAGACAATATTGTTTTATCAGCAGTTCTGACGCCCATTTCCCGGATCAGATCGGTCGCCGGGTTACCCGGTTTACCCTGCTTGAACCTTCCTTTTGTGAGATCCGAAAAGCTTTTAAAAAGGAAGAAGGAAGAAATGTTTTGATTATGAATTAACAATAATATTCGCCAATTTTGCAGTGAAAGACCTGGCCATGCATATTCTTGATATTCTTCAGAATTCCCTGAGAGCGGGAGCTACGAGGATTGGCTTGGAAGTGAATGAAGAGAGCCTTTCTCACCGTCTGACCTTTACCATTACCGACAATGGAAAAGGGATGTCGGAGGAGACCCGGACCAACGCAACGGATCCCTTCTTCACCAGCCGGACAACGCGCCGGATAGGAATGGGTTTACCATTGCTGAAACAAAATGCGGAACAGACCGGCGGACACGTGTCGATTGAAAGCGAGGAAGGAAAAGGGACACAGGTCACCGCTCTGTTTCACCGTGACCATATTGACTGTCCCGCTTTGGGGGACCTGGTCGGAACTGTAGTTATGACTGTTACCAGCAATCCCGGAATTGAATTTAATTATCATCACCGGAAGGATGGTTTGGAATTTGTTTTCAATTCAGGTGAAATCAAATCAGCACTGGATGGGGTCGGCCTGAACGATCCTGCTGTTTACCCGCTGCTTTGCGAAATGGTCACAAACAACCTGTCAGAGATGAATGTCGATTTAACCACATAAACGCTGTAAACAAAAGTTATGGAAAAAATCAAAACGCTGGCCGATTTAAAGAAAAAGCAGGATGAACTGCGGGCCAAGATCGATTTAAGAGAAAAAGGGAACACACCTGAACAACACATTCAGGTAAAAGTTGCCATGGCTACCTGCGGTATTGCTTCAGGCGCCAAAGAGGTGATGGAGACCTTTATTGAGGAGTTCAACAAGCGGAACATCGATGCAGTGGTGACACAGACCGGCTGCATGGGTTACTGCTATGCCGAGCCTACTGTTGAGATCACCAAACCCGGGCAGGAACCGATCACCTTCGGGTATGTCGATGTGAAAAAAGCAAGTAAGCTGATCGATAAATATATACTTAACAATGAACTGGTCGACGGGATCATCCCGGTCAATTACCAGTCGATCGATAAAATTTAATCTTCGGGAGCAATCAAATGGGAAAAATCAAGTATCACATGCTGGTCTGCGGCGGGACGGGATGTCACGCCTCAGCAAGCGACGAGGTTTTGAAAAACTTTCAAAAACTGGTCCTGGAACAAGGGCTCGACAGCGAGGTTCAGGTCATCAAGACCGGCTGTTTCGGATTCTGTGAAAAGGGTCCGATTGTAAAAATGTTGCCCGATAACACCTTTTACACACAGGTTAAGCCTGAGGATTGTCAGGAAATCCTGAATGAACACATCGTCAAAGGAAGGAAAGTCAAACGGTTGTTGTATGTCAACCCGGAGACCAAAGAACCCATCACCGACTCGAAGCACATGGAGTTCTACCGCAAACAGATTCGTATTGCGTTGCGTAACTGTGGATTTATCAATCCTGAAAACATCGATGAGTACATTGCCCGCGACGGTTACCAGGCATTGGGTAAAGTACTGACAGAAATGACCCCTGAAGCTGTCATCGGAATCATGAAGCAATCAGGGTTGCGGGGTCGTGGCGGCGGAGGCTTTCCCACCGGATTAAAATGGGAGATCACCCGTGCCGTGAAAGCAGATCAAAAATATGTTGTTTGTAATGCAGATGAAGGCGATCCGGGCGCTTTCATGGACCGTTCAGTGCTTGAAGGAGACCCTCATTCTGTGCTGGAAGCGATGGCCATCAACGGTTATTGTACCGGAGCCGATAAAGGATTGATCTATATCCGTGCAGAATATCCTCTGGCTGTGGAGCGGCTGAAAATTGCCATGAAACAAGCACGCGAATACGGGTTATTAGGTAAGGATATCATGGGGACCGGATTCAATTTTGACATTGAGATCCGGTACGGAGCCGGCGCTTTCGTTTGCGGTGAAGAGACAGCACTGATCCATTCGATGGAAGGACTGCGCGGTGAACCCACAGTAAAGCCCCCATTCCCCTCTGAATCAGGATATTTGGGATGTCCATCCAATGTTAACAACGTGGAAACCTATGCCAATGTACCAGCCATCATCAACAAAGGTGCTGAATGGTTCTCCAGCATTGGTACCGAGCGTTCAAAAGGAACCAAGGTGTTTGCCCTTGCAGGGAAGATCAATAACGTGGGGCTGATTGAAGTACCTATGGGAATTACCCTGCGGGAAGTGATCTTTGAGATTGGTGGCGGCATTAAGAACGATAAAAAATTCAAAGCCGTACAGACCGGCGGGCCATCAGGAGGAATGTTGACTGAAAAGGATCTTGATACACCGATCGATTATGACAACCTGATCGCTGCCGGTTCCATGATGGGTTCCGGGGGTATGATTGTTATGGATGAAGACGATTGCATGGTTTCCATGGCAAAATTCTACCTGGAATTCACTGTGGAAGAGTCCTGCGGAAAATGTTCACCCTGTCGGATTGGAAATAAAAGGTTGTCTGAAATCCTTGAAAAAATTACCGCTGGAAACGGGACCATCGAAGATCTTGATAAGTTAAGAAATCTCAGCCAGGTCATTAAAGACACCTCGTTATGCGGCCTGGGTCAGACCTCACCAAACCCGGTCCTATCAAGTCTCAACAATTTCAAGGATGAATACCTGGAACATGTTACGAACAAGAAATGCCGTGCCGGCAACTGCAAATCCCTGATGCAATATATCATCAATGCCGAAAATTGTATCGGGTGTACCCTTTGTGCCAGGAATTGCCCGGTGAACGCGATATCCGGTGACCGCAAGCAACCGCATCTTATCGATCAGGAAAAATGCATCAAATGCGGTGCCTGCATGGAGAAATGTAAATTCAATGCTATCTTTATCAATTAATCAGGAGGAATACATGGAAATGGTTAAACTGACGATTGACGGGAAACCTGTCGAAGTCGAAAAAGATACAACAATTCTGAAAGCTGCAAAAACAGTGGGTATTGAGATCCCCACCCTTTGTTTCTTTGAGCTTAAAGACATGAAAATCGAAAACCGGCCGGGAGGATGCCGGGTTTGTGTGGTTGAGGTTAAAGGAAGAAGAAACCTCGCCCCTGCCTGCACCACCGCTGTGGCTCCGGGTATGGAAGTTTTCACACACAATATCAGGGTTTTAAATGCACGTCGGACAGTCCTCGAGCTGATCCTTTCTGATCATCCCGCAGAGTGTCTCACCTGTTCCAAATCGGGGAATTGTGAGCTCCAGAGTTTGGCCCAACAACTGGGCGTAAGGGAGATACCCTTCCAGGGTGCACAATCCACTTACCGTAAAGACACCTCCCCTGCTATTATCCGGGATGTCGACAAGTGCATCATGTGTCGTCGGTGCGAGATGATGTGCAATGAAGTGCAGACGGTTGGGGCACTTTCAGCTGTGAACCGTGGGTTTATGGCAGTGGTAGCTCCTGCTTTTGAAATGAATCTTGAAAAATCACCATGTACCTACTGCGGTCAATGCGTATCAGTATGTCCGACAGGAGCCCTTACAGAGGTTGACCATTCGCGCAACGTGATCAACGCGCTTGCCGATCCAACCAAGACGGTTGTGGTACAGACAGCCCCTGCGGTTCGCGCCGCATTGGGAGAAGAATTTGGCCTTGAGCCAGGCACCCTTGTAACGGGCAAATTGGTTGCTGCCTTAAGACGACTCGGTTTCGATTACGTCTTCGATACTGATTTTGCTGCCGATCTTACTATTATGGAAGAGGGAAGTGAGTTATTAGACCGACTTACCCGTTACCTCAAGGGTCTGACTTCATGCTGTCCCGGTTGGGTCAACTTTTTCGAACACAATTTCCCGGAGATGATGGATATTCCGTCATCAGCCAAATCACCCCAACAGATGTTCGGCCCCATTGCCAAGGAATACTTTGGTAAAAAACTTGGAATAGCCCGTGAAAACCTTATCGTGGTATCCATCATGCCTTGCCTTGCAAAGAAATATGAATGCCAACGCGATGAGTTTAAAGTCAATGGCGACCCCGATGTTAACTACTCTATCTCAACCCGCGAGTTGGCTCATTTAATTAAACAGTCGAACATTGATTTCAATTCATTACCCAATGAAGATTTCGATAACCCATTGGGTGAATCGACAGGTGCCGCTGTCATTTTCGGCAACACGGGCGGTGTAATTGAAGCTGCCTGCCGGACTGCTTATGAGCTATATACTGGTAAAAAATTAGCCAAAGTTGAATTCGATGAGCTGCGCGGTATGGAGAACATTCGCCATGCGACACTTGATTTTGACGGTTTGCCCATCAATATCGGTATTGCCCATGGTTTGGGAAATGCCCGGAAATTACTGGAAGATATCCGTGCCGGGAAAAACCAATTCCATGCTATCGAGATCATGGCCTGCCCCGGTGGCTGTATCGGAGGAGGTGGTCAACCTTACCATCATGGCAATTCAGAGATCCTGAAAAAGCGCGCTGCTGCCATCTATCGTGAAGATGCAGGGAAACCCATCCGCAAATCGCATGAAAATCCCTTCATCATTGAACTTTACAAGGAATTCCTCGGAAAACCCCTGAGTGAGAGATCTCACCATCTGCTACATACCCATTATTTTGATAAAAGTGCCAGTATTTTCGTAGAAGAATAGTTTCTTTGAAAGACTGCAAAATTTGTGTAAGTATCTAAAATATAAAAAGATATGGCAAAAATTAAATTATCCGAAAAAAAACTCGAGGAACTCAGGGAGGTCTGCAAAGCATATAACAATGACAAAGGTGAAGTGATCAATGTTCTGCACAAAGCCCAGGGAATCTTTGGTTACCTGCCTGCCGAAGTACAGGAAGTGATCGCAAAAGAGCTGAACGTTTCAGTAGCACATGTTTACGGCATTGTCACTTTTTACTCTTTCTTCACCATGACCCCGAAAGGAGAGCATCCCATCTCGATTTGCCTTGGTACTGCCTGTTATGTCAGAGGCGCTGAAAAGGTGCTTGAAGAGTTCAAACGGGTATTGAACATCCAGGTTGGTGAAACCACTGCCGACGGTAAATTTTCGCTCAGTTGCCTGCGTTGTGTGGGGGCTTGCGGACTGGCACCAGTGGTGCTGGTAGGAGAAAAAGTGTACGGTCGCGTTTCACCCGACGGGGTCAAAGACATCGTGGCTGAATACAATAGCTAAATTCAATAGACGCCGGGGTGAATAACATCCCGGCGCTTTTCAATAAAATTTCATGGTAACCTCTTTGAGAAATTTCTCTTCGAGGGTTCGAGCGATGCGGTGAACTACCGTTCTTCGTAATTCAAGTTCAATGGGCAGGGTTGGATCCTGATGGGCAATGTTGATGTTGGTGCCGACCAGGAAATGGATTTCATCGCAATCCAGCAAGAACCGTACGATCTCATCAGCCGGTCCTTTGCCCAATTTGTAATTGTTGTTGTATTTTTTCAGCAACTCACTGGTCTTGCTCAATGTGAGGATCCCTTCAGTGATCAATTCAACACCTTTCATGTGGGAGACCGGGGGCAGTTCAGGATCCATTTGAACGTTCGTATCCTGGATTTCTTCCCCCCATTCTCGTGCCACCATGTCGGCTGTAGTTGCTCCACAAATGATTTTTTTCCCCTTGAACTGTGAAAAGATGTCACAGAACAACGCATCATTTTCTGGTTGTTGAGGCGGGCCGGTACAGATCATCAGCTTTCTGGGTTCTCTGAAATAGATCACTCCGCAACTGATATCATCGCGGGGATGAAAACCATCGTTAAGGTTGGCCCTGTTGATCACTTTGGCAGCGAGATCGACAGCCGAGATATCAAATTCATCATGAATCGTTTCCAGAACAAAGGCGGCCAGGTTGGTCACGCCCCAGCCCAGGGAATATTTTTCACTCCCCAAGCCTGACTGAGTTACCCCGTCGGAGCAAAAGACAATGCGGTCCTCTTTGACCGGTTTGAAAGTAGTTGTCAGTACCTCCCTCCCCGCTCTGCGTTCTCCTTCGAGAATGATGCAGTTCCACTCCGGTTCAAAGGGGTGTGATCCCCTGTAAATCATCGTCTTGGGGTTTTCATATTCAAGGATCCTGACCTCTCCGTCCACATCGATTTCGATGATGGTGAATGTGGAGTAATTCATGTGTTTGACGCTGTCTTCGGGCAGCGTATCCATGATGATTTCAGCAATTTTCTGAACACTTTTGTGTTCCTGGGTAAAATTGACGGCCAGGGTGGCGGTCAGTGTTCCCAGCATATTGGCTTTGATACCGTGCCCCATACCGTCTGAGAGTACGACGATAATTCTTCCCTCTTCCTTGATTCGGCGTGAAATGAAGACATCTCCGCATACCCTGGCTTCTGCGTGGCATTTCTGCTGGCATGCCACCTCTATATAAAATTTCTCGTTCACGGTCGGGCAGACAGGGATTGGTTATTTGGAAGTAGGGTTTTTGTAGGTCTCGATGACCGAATTAAGCATCTGTTCTGATTTGGCGGCTCCTTCACCCAGGAGATAGGCAATTTTCTGTACTGTCCCGAAATGTTCATCGATGACTTCAGTCAGTCGGTTTATGATCTGTTCTTTTCGCACTTCCGGAACGTACATATCTCGCAGGATACCCCCCACATAGCGATGGGAGCGGATCGGAAAGACCGACACACTGAGTTTGTTATCACCGTACTGAACGTCTTTGTTTTCGACAGATTCATCGCTGGAAAGAACGTAGGAGAATAGTTTGTAAAAATGGACCGGAAGCAAGGTTTTCAGGTCGGCACCGACCAGTCCGGGGATCACTTCATCAATCAGGGTAGCCTCTTCACCCAGGATGCGGATAAAGGCTTTATTGGATTGGATAACTTTCAGTTTTTCATCTACGATCACCACTCCGGAAACCAGTTTTTGCAGCATGGCTGAAATGATGTCACCGGATTCTTTTTGGGTCTCCTGTTCGTTTTTGGCTTTTTCTTCCGATTCCTTCAATGCAGCCTGTGTTTTAGCCAGTTTTTCGTTGGTTGACCGGAGGGTTTTAATGTATTCCTGACGGTTTTTTCCGCTAAACACATGGCACATTTCTGTTGTCGCAAGGCCCTGGGCGATGGCGATGGCAAAATCACGGCAGTTAGGGTATCCGCAGGATTCACACCCAATTTCATTTTCCCGTTCATTTTCGCGGTGGATCATCCGGAGGATCTCTTCAATTTTTTGTTCTGCAGGAATTTCAAGACGCTGGTCATTAGCCGTGAACTCGCTCGAAAGGTCCAGGTTCCGGTAGGCAGTCATCTCCTGGTTCCACATGGCATGATCGAAGTCGGTCAGTCGTTTGTTGGCATATTCTGTGACCAGTGTCATTCGAAGGAATTTCTCACCTCCTTTGGAGGTGCCCGGGCCCATCAAACATCCTTCATGATAAAAAATGTTGAAATGGCGCTTGATCTTTTCGATGCGGGTATCAAATTCTTTAACCGCATCGACCATGTTGTGGCGCCCCTCGGTGGTAATCACGGTTCCTGTAAGCAGATCTTCATTCATGTCGACGCTTTGGAGGATTCCGTTGGAAATGGGATAGAGCGATCCTTTATACCCGAGTGGCGGGTCAAAATCCGAATATTCAACGTGGGTTTCGCGGATATTGAACTGATCAAACAATTCGCGCAGTTCGACGAAAGTGAGAACGGCGTCAATGGTCATATCGCCATCGTATCTCAGTGCTTCTTCTTTGGTTGCAATGCAGGGTCCGATAAAGACCACCTTGATGGCGGGTCCGTATTTCTTCCGGATCACCGCGGCTGTGGCGGCCATGGGAGACACCACGGGAACCAGGTTACTGATGAGCCCGGGGTAGTATTTCTCAATAAAAGATACCACCGCCGGGCAGTTGGCTGAGATCAGGTATTTTCCTTTGAAATGGGTAAAAATCTCCTTATACTGTTCCGCAACAAGGTCAACGCCGAAAGAGACTTCACTGACGTATGTAAAGCCAAGGTTTTTGATCATCTCGACGAATTTCCGGTAGTCGGTAATATCATGAAATTCACCGGAGATGGTCGGGTCACAGATGGCGGCTACCTGTTGGCCTGAGGCGAGCAGGTCGCGGGTTTCCGCTATCGAACTCCGGAAGGTTATGGCCGACGGTGAACAAATCCGGTAACAACTGCCACAGCCAATGCACCGTTCAGGAAGAATTGATGGAAATTCGGTGTTGACGTCGACCCGGATGGCTTTGACCGGGCAAATTCTGATGCACGCATAGCATTTAATGCAATCTTCGGGATGAATAAGCAACAACGGGTCGGTCTTCATTGATCGGTAAATGATGTTCAAAGATAGAAATATCTGTTTGTTATTTCGCTAAATATCCAAAAAAAAGGAGCTATGGTACCCGTTTAATCTTTGTTTATTTTTTCACATTGCTAAATTTTTCACAGGTAAAAGTTTAACAATTAGAATTTATTCGTTATTTTTGTCATTATTAACAATTGCAACAGGATGACATTATGGAACAGCTTCTTCTCGATCTATTTTCCAAATACCCTGCAGGAAAAAAGGAAGGATTGATACCTATCCTTCAGGAGATCCAGGAAGAAAAAGGATCGTTAACAGGTGAGATACTCACAGCTGTAGCTCAACATTTAGAGTTGCCGGTCAACAAGGTATACGGTGTAGCTGCTTTTTATAACCAGTTCCTTTTCCGTCCTCATGGCGCTTTCCATATTCAGGTTTGTGACGGGACCGGTTGCCATCTGGGAGGTTCTGTCTCTCTTCTCACCGCGGTCGAAAAGTTTCTTAAGATCAAAGCGGGAAATACTTCCCGTGACGGACAATTCAGTCTTGAGGCGGTTCCATGTATGGGTGCGTGCGATCAGTCGCCAGTGATCAGTATCAATGGCGAACGGTACCCGAGGATCAATGAAGAGGAATTGAGAAAAATCATCGGGGTCATAAAAGAAAAAAAAGTTTAAAATGACAGGTTCAGGTACACCAAAGCTCACAGAATTCCTGGTAGAGAAGGTTGTCAAAAACTATTCCGGGATATATGATAAAAGTACTGCTGAACTCCTGTCCCGGGTAAGGCGTGAAAAACTGTCACAGCCTGCCATTTTTATCGGCATGGGAAGTTGCGGCATTACAGCGGGGGCTGACAAAACACTTAAAGCTGTTGAAACATACCTTACAGAAAACAAGATCAAGGCTGATATTATCAAGGTCGGTTGTATGGGTCTTTGTTCTGCGGAGCCACTTCTCGACGTTCAGCTTCCGGGGAAGACCCGGCTCTCCTTTGCCAATGCCACAGCCGGGAAAGTGGATGATTTGCTCAACAGTGTTTTTCATCATACCCTGCCCCACGATAACATCCTGGGGCAGTACCGTTTCCATGGCCACGAAGAGTGGCCCGGGATAACCAGTCTGGAGGAATTACCCTTTTTCGGATTACAATACCGCATGGTACTGAAAAACACGGGGATCATTTCACCGGAGGATATTCATGATTACCTCGCCCGCGGTGGATATAAGTCGCTTTTCAAAACGGTGCTCAACTACACCCCTGAAAAAGTGTGTGAAATCGTGGAGCAAAGCGAACTGAGAGGGAGGGCCGGAGGTGGTTACCTGACCGGCAGGAAATGGTTGGTGGCGTTGGAGACGGGCAGTGATCAGAAATATCTTATTTGCAACGCGGATGAAAGCGATCCGGGTGCTTATATGGATCGTACATTGCTGGAGGGAGATCCCCATCGGGTAATCGAAGGGATTGCCATTGCTGCTTATGCGATCGGGGCTAAAAAAGCTTACATCTATTTACGGTCGGATTACAAACGGGCTATCGTTATTCTCCGTGATGCGATCAGGCAGGCCAGGGAGTGTGGTTTCCTGGGGGAAAACATTTTCGGAAGCGGCTTCAACCTGACCGTGCAGATCAGCCAGGGAGCCGGAGCTTTTGTATGCGGTGAAGAAACCGCTTTGATTGCCAGTCTTGAAGGAGGAAGGGGAATCCCGAGGGAAAAGCCACCTTTCCCTGCGGAGAAGGGTCTTTTGGGTCGTCCGACGGTTGTCAATAACATCGAGACGCTGGCCAATGTTCCCGCTATCCTTGAGAATGGTCCTGCATGGTTCAAAGCAATCGGGACCAAAACCAGTAAGGGGACGAAGGTCATTTGCATCTCCGGCAAAGGGGTAAGGACCGGGGTTGTGGAGGTCCCGATGGGGACCCGCCTGATCGATATTGTGAATACTTTGGCAGGCGGTATAAAGAACGGCAAACAATTGAAAGCTGTTCTTTTAGGAGGGCCTTCCGGAGTATTTGTTCCACCACAGGATTTGGAGACGGAGATTGGTTTTGATACACTTCAGGAGATAGGTGCCGGTATCGGGATCGGAGGCATGGTATTGTTAGACGAGGAGACCTGCATGGTCAGTCTCTCGAAATATTTTATGGAATTTCTCCAAAAAGAGAGTTGTGGAAAATGCATTCCCTGCCGGGAAGGAACAAAAAGGATGTTAGAGATCCTTGAAGGGATTACGCGTCGGCCGCGGGAGGAGAGCTCTCATGAGACGCTTGAAAGATTCAAAGGGGTGGTTCAACTCGAGAACCTGGCCGAGGTTATCCGGGATACTTCGCTGTGCGGGTTGGGGCAAAACGCTCCCGGACCTGTTCTTTCAAGTCTGAAGTGGTTCAGGGAAGAATATGAAGAGCATATTTTCGACCGGCGTTGTGCTGCAGGGGTATGTCACGATCTGCGAACTTTCTTCATCGATGTGGACCTTTGCAACGGCTGTAACATCTGCCAGAGAAAATGTCCGGAGAATGCGATCATCGGTACAGTGAAGATGCCTCATTTTATCATTGAAAACAAATGTACCGGTTGCGGGATCTGTTTTGATAGCTGTAAGTTCAATGCTATTTACTTTAAATAAAAGAAAATGCAATTTGAAATTGAAGTCAACGACGAACATGTGATCGCCCGGCGCGGGGAGACCATCAAGAACGTCCTGGACAGGATTGGAGTTAAAGTTCCCACCTTGTGTCATATCAACGGATTTACTCCTACCGGAAATTGCAGGTTGTGTGTAGTGGAGGTGGACGGGTTACCAGGATTGGTTCCCTCATGCTCCCATCCTGTTGAGGAGTGGATGAAGATCAGGACCCACACACCAAGAGTACTTAAAGCCCGGAAAACGTTGGTTGAATTGCTGTTGGCCGGGCATCCCAACGATTGTCTGTATTGCGAAAAGAATGGCCGGTGTGAGCTTCAGGAATTGTCGTACGAAATGCAGATAAGGGAACGGAAATACCAGTCGCGGCGCATCCCTGTTCAGATTGATAAAGCATGTCCCTCCATTGAACGGGATCCGGCCAAATGTATATTATGTGAGCGTTGCATCAGGGTTTGCAATGAAATGATCGGTGTGGGGGCCATCGAGATCATCGGGCGGGGCAGTGAAAGCAGGATCGGAACAACTTATAACAAGGGGTTGAACACCAATGCCTGTGTAAAATGCGGGCAATGCATAACGGTTTGTCCCACGGGAGCCTTAATTGAAAAAACAGCCATTCACACGGTTCTGGAAGCGTTAAACAATCCGCGGCTTTACCCTGTCGTACAATTCTCACCGACTTTACCGGCTGCCATTGCTGAAGAATTTAACCTGAAATCGACCAAAGATGTACTGAACATCGTCCGTGCCGCGATGAAAAAGATGGGGTTCCGGCAGGTTTTCGACATATCTATGGCAGCTGATCTGACCCTTATGGAGGAGGCTGCTGAAATAGCTGAAAGAATAAGAACTCAGGAGGGTCTCCCCTTTTTCACCAGTTGTTGTCCCTCGTGGGTCAGGTATGTCGAGGAACTCAAACCCGTTTATTTATCCTCTCTTTCGACCACCCGTTCGCCTCAGCAGATCATGGGTCGCATGATCAAACAATACATTACTACTTCGGCCGGGCAAAAAGCGGAGGACGTGTTTGTTGTTTCTGCCATGCCTTGTACTGCCAAAAAAGAGGAAGCCGGCAAGGATTTCATTAAAGATACCCAGGTTCCCTTTGTGGATGCGGTACTCACCAACCGGGAGATAATCAAGCTGATTCATTTAATGGGAATTGATTTCTCATTTCTTGAACCTGAACCGGAAGATTCGGCTTTCAGCATCAGAAGTTCTTCAGGGAAACTGTTCGGGATGGCAGGCGGACATCTGGAAGGATTGATCAGAACCCTTCATTTCCAGATGACCGGTCAGGAAATGAATCCTTTGAAGATTCAGGATCTCAGGGGGTTGAAGACCCGGAAAGAGGCACGGATTAAGATCGGCAAGCAAATTATCAATGTTGTCTCTGTCAGTGGCCTGGCCCATGCAAAACATTTGCTGGAAGAAATTGAAGCAGGTCGCAGGGAGATTCACATCGTGGAGGTGATGGCCTGCCCATACGGATGTTTGAACGGGGGTGGTCAACGCCAGGGAGCAGATGAGAAGAGTCTTAAATCGCGGATGAAGATCCTTTATGATATTGACGAAGAAGAGATCATTAAAGCTGCTCATAAAAACCCCACGATTACAGGTCTTTATGAAAATTTCCTTGGCAAGCCCAACAATGACAGGGACCGGGAGTTTTTGCATGTTTCACGTGTAGCCAGGCAAGAAAAATGAGTCATTCGTACCATCGACAATTGGTTTTCACTCTCAAGGATCGCTGCAGGGTATGTTTTACCTGTGTCAGAGAGTGTCCGGTCAAGGCGATCAAGATCATCAACGGGCAGGCGGAGGTGCTCAACGATCGCTGTATCGGTTGCGGTAATTGTGTTAAAGTTTGCAGCCAGGGTGCAAAGATCCCGCTCAATTCAATTACTGAAGTCGAGGAGATGTTAGCTTCCGAAAACCCGATTGCAGCTTGCATTGCGCCCAGTTTTCCTGCGGAATTTGAAGAGGTTAGTGATTACCGGATTCTTGTGGGAATGATCCGTAAGATCGGGTTCAATTATGTAACGGAGGTGTCTTTTGGTGCAGATTTGGTAGCACTGGAATATGAGAAAAGGATGAAAGAAGATGCGCGAGAGGGTGATATTTCTTCGGATTGCCCCGCGATTGTCTATTTCATTCGTCATTACCATCCTGAGATGGTTCCTTACCTGGCCCCAATCGCCTCCCCGATGGTGGCAATGAACCGGGTGATGAAGAAAAAGCACGGTGAAGGGTTAAAGGTTGTCTTCATCGGTCCTTGTTTTGCGAAAAAAGCAGAAGCAGAAGAAGTTGACGAGGTTCTGACTTTCCAGGAACTCAGAAGCATGTTTCGTAAACGGGGAATCACGCCGGCCAACACCACTCCCTCTGAATTTGATCCGCCGTATAGCGGAAAAGGATCCATATTCCCCATCAGTCGGGGATTATATTATACAGCTAACAGTCAGGAAGCAATCCCTGAGGAGCGCGTTGTGATAGCAGAAGGAAGGGTTAATTTTAAAGAGGCCATCAAGGAGTTTGAAGAGGGTTATATTCGCGATAAACACCTGATGTTGTTGTGTTGTGAGGGATGCATCATGGGGCCGGGGACCTCTTCCGGAGGAATGCGTTTCTCGCGGAGCGCTGCCGTGGGTGAATACGTAGCAAAGAAACTCAAAAGTATCAACGAGGGAAACTGGAAAAAAGAATTGGAGTTATACAGCTCACTCGATCTTTCCCAAAGTTTCTCGCCTGAAGACCGGCGTCTGACGGCTGCTTCTGAGGAGGCGCTGGAAAAAGCCCTGCAAGGGATGGGGAAGTATTCCGTTACGGATCATTTAAATTGTGGTGCCTGCGGGTATGACACCTGCATCGATCATGCCAACGCAATCGTCAAAGGGTTAGCTGAAACGGAGATGTGCTTACCTTACACCATTGAAAAACTCCATGATTCAATTACCAATCTGAATGTTTCCAACGAAAAGCTGGCAAAGGCCAAAGCTGCACTCAAACAATCGGAAAAATTGGCGCACATGGGACAACTTTCAGCCGGTATTGCGCACGAACTGAATAACCCTTTAGGGGTAATTACCATGTACAGCAGCATTTTAATGGATGAAGCGCCCGAAGGGGCTCCTGTACGAGATGACCTCAAACTGATCGTGGAGCAGGCCGACCGTTGTAAAAAGATCGTCAGCGGGTTGTTGAATTTTGCCCGGAAAAACCAGGTGAACCTGTCGGAGACCGATGTCGTTAAATTTCTTCAACACAGCATCAACTCCATCATCAAACCCGACAATATTACCATTAACATTGAACCCGCTATTCAAGATCCAATTGCCGCGCTGGATATCGATCAGATGATGCAGGTGCTGACAAACCTAGAAAAGAATGCTGTCGAAGCTATGCCTGCAGGTGGGCAACTGACAGTAAGTGTGGAAGGTGACAAGGAGGAAATCAGCTTCCTGGTGAAAGATACCGGGACCGGGATCGCCAAAGAGAACATGGACAAGCTTTTCACACCATTTTTCACTACAAAAGAGATGGGAAAAGGAACCGGTCTGGGCCTGGCGCTCATTTATGGAATCGTTAAAATGCACAAGGGAAAGATCCATGTCGATTCCAACGATGATCCCGCGGCGGGGCCGACCGGGACCACTTTCAGAATAACCCTTCCAAGAGGGGTATAATTATTAAAGAACAATCATTAATAAAAGAAATAATGAGAGCCGGGAATGTGACCATTTTAATTGTGGATGATGACCAGGACTATCTGTACCAATTACAGATTAAGATCCAAAATTTTGGATACCAAACGATTACGGCAGAAAGCCAAAAAGAGGCAGAGGAGTTGATTGAGAAAGTCAAGCCTGACCTGGCCATCCTTGACCTGATGATGGAAAATGAAGACAGTGGGTTTATTCTCTGTTATAAAATGAAAAAAAAATATCCTGATTTGCCGATCATCATTGCTTCGGGAGTAACAGCTGAGACCGGTATCAGTTTTGACATCAACGATGAAAACAACCGCAAATGGATCAAAGCTGATTGTTTTCTGGACAAAGGGATCCGGACGGAAAAATTGAAAGAGGCCATCGACCGGCTTCTTGAGAAATCATAGACCGGCTGATTGTGATTGTGATTTAGTTTTAACCTGTTTACCATGTTTCTTGAACCATGTCGACTTTAAAAATTCTTGTTGTTGATGATGAACCCGGCATTCGTAGCGGTGTCACAAGGATCCTGAAAAATTTCAGGGTGGATTATCCTTTTATGGATGAAGCATTTGATTTTGAAGTGCTGGAGGCGGCTACCGGGGAAGCCGGTATTGAGATCATCGAGAATAACATCCCTGATATTTTGTTACTTGACAACAAATTACCCGGGATTCAAGGAGTGGAAGTGCTGGAGTACATTAAAAAAAAGAAGAAAAACATCATTGTCGTGATGATCACTTCTTATGCTTCGCTCGAGTTGGCGGTTAAAGCCACCAGCGACGGGGCTTATGATTTCATTCCCAAACCCTTTACACCGCAGGAGTTGAAATCATCCATCGAAAACATCACAAAAAGGGTGTTTTTGAAAAAGATGACCAACAAACTCCAGGATACCGGTAAACAGATCCGTTTTACATTCCTTTCAATGTTGTCGCATGAATTGAAGGCTCCGCTCAATGCCATTGAGGGTTATCTGAAGATGGTCAGAGAAAGACAACTGGGAAGCAGGATTGAAGATTACGACACCATCATCGATCGTTCGCTGGACCGGATCAAGGGAATGCGGAACCTCATTCTCGACCTACTGGATCTTACGCGGGTTGAATCAGGAAAAGCTAAAAGAAACATCACCGATGTTGATCTCGTTCAGTTAGCAAGGACTGCCATGGATACTATGCGCCCGTATGCGATACAGCGGGATGTGACTTTAACCCTGCACGGGGTCTCTCCCCTGATTGTGCAAGCCGACTCAGAAGAGATTGAAATCATATTTAACAATCTTATTTCCAATGCAATAAAATACAACAAAGAGGGAGGGCACGTCACTTGTGATCTGCAAAGAACCGATGATTGTATTCGGATTAAAGTTGAGGATAGCGGCATTGGGCTGAGTCCGGCAGAGATTGAAAAGATCTTTGATGATTTTGTCAGGATCAAAAATGAGAAGACAAAAAATATTTCAGGAAGTGGCTTAGGATTGCCCATCATTAAAAAACTCGTTGATAATTATTCCGGTAGAATCGAAGTGACCAGCATACCGGATGCAGGAAGTACATTTACAGTAACCTTACCAATCTAAAATCAATGTATGTAAAAAACTTACCCCATAAGACTGTAGAACGTTTAAGCCAGTACAGACGGGCATTGCTGATGATCCTTTCGAAAGAGAAAACGCATGTTTTCTCTCATGAGATTGCGCAGATGCTTCACATCACACCGGTACAGGTACGCCGGGATCTAATGCTGATCGGATATTCCGGCAACCTTCGGAAAGGTTATGATATCAGGGAACTGATTGAGTTGATCGGAAGGATCATTGATTCGGAAAAGGGGCAGCGGGTTGCCGTTGTCGGATTAGGAAATTTAGGGAAAGCAATGATCAGTTATTTTAAGGGTAAAAGGTCTAAACTGGCGATTATCGCTGCTTTTGATATCAATCCTGAAAAAATCAACAGGGTTTACGACGGGGTAGCCTGTTACCATATCAATCAGTTGACTGACATTATCAGGCAGAACAACATCACCATCGGTATAGTGGCTGTACCTTCAGAGCAAGCTCCGGAAATTGCCGAAACGATGATTCTGGCCGGGGTTAAAGGGATTCTCAATTTCACGGCCAAACCCCTGAATGTCCCTGCTTATGTTTACCTTGAAGAATACGACATGATTACCTCTTTGGAAAAAGTCGCTTTCTTCGCCAAGAAAAATGATGAACGTTACAAACAGGAAGGTTCCCGGTGAAAATTTTCTATGGTTTTGATCATCTCTCCTCTATCCGAAATCCGGTGGTGACAACCGGTTCTTTTGACGGAGTTCATATCGGTCACAAAGTAATTCTGAACCGTTTGAAAAAACTGGCTTTGGAGATTGACGGGGAGACCGTATTGATTACTTTTCATCCCCATCCCCGCAAAGTGCTTTATCCGGAGACAGTTGGCAAGGATCTTTTCCTGATTAATTCGCAGCGGGAAAAAATATCTTTATTGCAAAAAGCAGGGCTCGACAATCTGATCATTGTTGAATTCACCCTTGCTTTTTCAAAGATCAGTTCGCTCGAATTTGTTCAGAATATTTTGCTCGACAAACTTCACGCCCGGAAGATCGTCATCGGGTTTAATCACCATTTCGGGCACAACAGGGAGGGAGACTATGATGCACTCCGAAAACTCGGGAAACAATATGGTTTCGAGGTAGAAGAGATTGCGGAGCAGGATATCCAAAATGAATCGGTCAGTTCGACTAAGATCCGGAAAGCCCTGATGGAGGGGAACATTCAGAAAGCCAATGCCTATCTTGACCACCAGTACATTATTACCGGAATAACAGAAAAAAGTAGTTCAACCCTTGAGGAAATAGGTTTTCCGAGTTATTCTGTTAAAATTGAAGAAGATTGCAAGCTGATACCTCCCAACGGGGTATACGCGGTCACTGTAACCGGAGAAGATTGTTTTTCGAGGGCCATGTGTTTCGTTCGAAAAAACATGCAAGATCCCATCAACACGGAGGTGGAGGTGCATCTTTTTGAAAATTTCGGAAAGATTGAAGGGCAGGTAGTGACCCTGCTTTTTCACAAACAAATGCGCGAGGAACGGGTGCTCACAACACAGGAGGATCTAAAAAAGCAATTGACCATCGATAAGAACCAGGTAGATGAACTGATTTTCTGATGAAGCAGGGAGCAACAAATAAATTGAAGATCACATTTCTTGGAACCGGGACTTCCACCGGAGTACCTGTCATCACCTGTGATTGTCCGGTTTGTACTTCAAAAGATCCGAGGGATAAGCGGTTTCGCACATCGATCATGATTGAAGTGAATGGTAGGACAGTTGTTGTTGATTGTGGCCCTGACTTTCGCATCCAGATGTTACGGGAGAATGTTCAAAACCTGGACGCTGTGGTTTTCACCCATGAGCACCGCGATCACATAGCAGGTTTGGATGATGTACGCGCCTTCAACTATGTACTCAACAAAAAAATCGATATTTACGGTACTGAAAGGGTCATGGAGGCAATCAGGACGGAGTTTCCCTATATTTTTTCGGGCACGCGGTATTTCGGTGCGCCGCAGTTGAACATCCATACGATCGACACCGATCCGTTTGAAATCTGCGGTATTGAATTTATTCCCATCGGAGTGATGCATGAAAAGCTTCCTGTTACGGGTTTCAGGATCGGTGATTTCACTTACATCACCGATGCCAGTTTTATAGCTCCGGAAGAGTTAGATAAGATCAGGGGGTCAAAAGTCATCGTTCTCAATGCATTGAGAAATTCCAAGCATGTCTCCCACTTTTCGGTCAGCGAAGCGGTAGAGGTGTTGGCGAAGTTAGAACCTGAAATGGCTTATCTTACCCATCTCAGCCATTTCGTGGGTTTGCATGAGCAGGTAAACCAGCGACTTCCGGGTTTCATCAAGTTGGCTTATGACAGGATGACGGTGGTGGTCGAATGATCAGCGAAGGAAACGAGATTGCTATGAAGATTGATATTTTGACTTTATTCCCGGAGATGTTCAGTGGCCCGTTTGATCATTCGATCATCAAGCGTGCGCAAGAGAAAGGTCTTGCGGAGATTAACATTTACAATATTCGTGACTGGTCAACATTGAAGCACAAGCGGGTGGATGATTATCCTTTTGGTGGCGGTGCAGGTATGGTGATGATGATCGAACCGGTGGTCAGGAGCATTGAAGCCTTGAAAGAAAAGACCCTTTATGATGAGATCATTTACCTGAGCCCCGACGGTCAATTATTGGATCAGGGGTTGGCTAACAGGTTGTCATTATCGGGTAATTTACTGTTATTGTGTGGTCATTACAAAGGGATTGATGAAAGGATCAGGGAGCATTTCATAACGATGGAGCTATCCATCGGGGATTACGTTTTATCGGGAGGTGAGCTGGCCGCGATGGTTGTTACGGATGCAGTAATAAGGTTGTTGCCCGGTGTTTTAAATGATGAGACATCAGCCCTTTCGGATTCTTTTCAGGACCATTTGGTATCTCCACCAGCATATTCCCGGCCAAGGGATTTCAGAGGGTTCAGGGTGCCGGATGTCCTGTTATCGGGGAATGATAAAGAGATTGCGCAATGGCGGTATGAACAGGCGGTAGTGCGAACGCAGCAGCGCCGTCCGCGGCTTCATCCAAACAATCCGCCGGAACAGGGATCGGGAACTGATATAAAAAAATAGGGAAAGCCATGCTGGTAAAAGAAAAATTCCTATATTTGCACTCTTTTTAATGCAAACCCGATAACAATCACTCAACGGCCATGAATAAAGCGGAAATAATAAAGTTTGTCGAGGAGACGATCATAAAGAAGAACAATTTGCCTTCCTTTAAAGCTGGAGATACCATCACGGTCCATTATAAAATCAGGGAAGGAAATAAAGAGCGTATCCAGACTTTTCAGGGCGTTGTGCTTCAGCGCAGTGGAAAAGGTTTGAATGAGACTTTTACAGTCAGGAAGATTTCGGGCAACGTCGGTGTTGAGCGTATTTTCCCTGCCACCTCCCCTTTTATTGATAAAATTGAAGTGAACAAACGCGGCGTTGTCCGTCGTGCAAGAATCTATTACTTACGCGGGTTACAAGGCAAGAAAGCCAGGATCAAAGAAGAACGTTTGTAAGCTTAGTTACAAAACATCAACCCAAAAAAAACCGCTTAATAGCGGTTTTTTTTAATTCATTACCAGAGCAATGAAACCCCGGTCACGGGTAGCCAATACAGAAAGAGCTTTTGAATAACCAAGGAGGTTGCGGATTACCGATTCACTGGGAGAAACCGCTTTGTTCATCCTGCGATGTCTGGCAGCAGGAGGATTGACCCTGGCACATTTTTCTGTTAAAAAATAGATCGTAGCAGGTCGCTTCATAGGCATAATTTTGGTTTTGTATTGAAATCATACCTATGAAACGGGAAGAGTTTTCCCAATATTATATAAACCGGAAAAAAAAGTGAAGATTATACGGAAAGTATCACCTCGTTTTCTTTGACAAGCTTCCGCAGATTGATCAAAGCATAGCGCATACGGCCCAGTGCGGTGTTGATGCTGACGTTAGTGACTTCAGCAATATCTTTAAAGCTCATATCATTATAATGCCTCATCAACAAAACCTCTTTTTGTTCGCGGGGCAGGTAATCGATCAGTTTTTTTACATCCTTGTGGATTTGTTCCATGATCAATGAATCTTCAATGGATTCGACAGGTATCCTGACCTTATCGAAAATATCGTAATCATCATTGTTTTCAATGATCATGATGCGTTTCGATTTCCGGAAGTAATCGATGATCAGGTTGTGTGCTATCCGCATCACCCATTGGATAAACTTTCCTTCTTCCTTGTAGGTTCCTGAACGGAAAGTATTGATCACCTTGATAAAGGTATCCTGAAACAAATCTTCGGCCAGATCCTTATCTTTTACGATCATCAGGATATAGGCGAAGACACGGTTCTTGTGACGACGGATGAGTTTTTCGAGGGCGGATTCCTGACCAGCCAAATATTTGCTGATCAAATCCTGGTCACTAATGACATGGGCTTGCATTGGGCCTCCTTTTCTGTTCAAAAAAGAGTAGAAGTCTTGTCGATAGTTGCCCTCCTGTATTTATGTGCAGTATCAGTATTCCTGCACGTTGTGGTAAATAATGGTACGCTATTATCCTTAAAAGGTTGCGCAAATGTAAATAAAAAAAACTAAAAAGCAAGTTTTCTTTATAATTTTGCCCGGTTCAATTTCCGAACCCCATCCATGACGAACGTTTTACAAGCAGATCCCAAGGAAAACATTATCATTAAAGGAGCCCGTGTCAACAATTTAAAAAATGTCACCCTGGCCATTCCCAGGAACAAATTGGTAGTTGTAACCGGTTTATCGGGTTCAGGAAAATCATCTCTTGCTTTTGATACTTTATATGCCGAGGGGCAGCGCCGTTATGTTGAAAGTTTAAGTTCTTATGCCCGGCAGTTTTTAGGCAGAATGAGCAAGCCGGATGTGGATTCGATCCAGGGAATTTCACCTGCCATTGCGATTGAACAACGGGTCAATACTTTGAACCCCCGTTCGACGGTAGGTACCTCGACGGAGATCTATGAATACCTTAAATTGTTGTACGCGCGGATAGGTAAAACCTATTCCCCAATTTCAGGAGAGGTGGTCAGAAGGGACACTGTCACCGATGTGGTCGACTTCATCGGCACCCTCCCGGAAGAGGCCAGGGTTGCACTTTTTGCTCCCATCCCTTCGAAAGGTAAAGGAAAGGAACTGCAGAAAAAATGGAGTGTTCTTCTCCAACAAGGGTTTTCGAGGATCATGGTCGACGGAAATATATTCCGATTGGACGATCCGACACTTCAGAAACTAAAAGAGGCCAAAGAGGTTTTCCTGCTGGTTGACCGTTTCCCGGTGCATCACCAGGATGAGGAGCAGGCTGCCCGCATTGCCGATTCGGTTCAGACTGCCTACTTCGAGGGACATGGGTATTGCATGCTGGAGATCACAGGTGATACGACCTTCAGAAAAGATTTTTCCTATAAATATGAAGCGGATGGATTGATATTTGAAGAACCCACTGTCAACCTTTTCAGTTTTAACAATCCCTACGGGGCTTGTAAACGCTGTGAAGGATTCGGATCGATCATCGGCATTGATGAAGACCTGGTGATCCCGGACAAAAGTCTTTCAGTGTACCAAAACGCGATTGCCTGCTGGCGGGGTGAAAAAATGAGTGAATGGCAGCAGGAACTCCTCTTGCATGCTTATCGATTTGATTTCCCGATCCATAAGCCTGTCAGGGAGCTAACCCGTGAGCAGGTAGAACTCCTGTGGATGGGCAACCAGTATTTCAAGGGGTTGAATGCGTTTTTTGAATATGTTGAAAGTCAGAATTACAAGATACAGTACCGTGTCATGATGTCGCGATACCGGGGCAAAACATTGTGCCCGGAATGTCAGGGCACCCGTTTACGGAAAGATGCTACTTATGTAAAGATTAACGGGAAGTCAATCAGTGACCTGGTGTTGATGCCGGTGAGTGAGTTATCAGGATTTTTCAAAGAATTAGAATTGAGTGATTTTGACAAAGCTGTTTCGAAACGGCTTTTGGTCGAAATCAACAACCGGCTGGAGGTGATGAATGATGTCGGGTTGGGTTATCTCACGCTTAACCGGCTCTCCTCCACCCTGTCCGGCGGTGAATCGCAGCGGATCAACCTTGCTACCTCTTTGGGAAGCAACCTCACAGGGTCAATGTATATTCTCGATGAACCAAGTATCGGATTGCATCCCAGGGATACCCAAAGGTTGATTAAGGTACTGCTTCGCTTACGGGATATGGGCAATACCGTTATCGTGGTCGAACACGATGAAGAGATCATGCGTGCCGCTGACCAGATCATCGATATTGGTCCCGGAGCGGGTCAACAGGGAGGTGAAATCGTTTTCCAGGGAACCCTGAAAGAGATATTGAAAGACAAGGACAGCCTGACTGCTCAGTACCTGAACCATCGACTTCATATTCCAACACCCACAGTCCGCCGGCAATGGATAGAATACATTGGTATCACCGGAGCCAGGGAGAACAACCTGAAGAATATTGATGTAAAGATCCCTCTTCACATCATGACAGTGATAACAGGAGTGAGCGGATCGGGCAAAACCTCGCTGGTAAAGCGGATTCTCTTTCCGGTATTGAAAAAAATCCATGGTGGTTATGGTGAAAAGACGGGAAAATATGACCGCCTGGAGGGAGATTACAATATGATCGGCGCCATCGAGTTCATCGACCAGAATCCCATCGGTCGTTCCTCCCGTTCTAATCCGGTCACCTATACTAAAGCATTCGATGAGATCAGGAATTTGTTTTCCGCTCAGCAACTGGCTGTGGTCAGAGGGTACAAACCCGGCTATTTTTCTTTCAACATTGAAGGAGGCCGTTGTGAAGAATGTGAAGGTGAAGGAGTTGTAAAGATCGAAATGCAGTTTATGGCCGACCTCTACCTTCCTTGCGAAAATTGCAAAGGGAAGCGTTTCAAGGATGAGGTGCTCGATATAAAATACCTGGATAAAACCATTGTAGATGTACTCAACATGACGGTAGACGAAGCCATGGTGTTCTTTCAGCAGAATCAGAAGCACAACACCCATGAAAAACGGATTCTGGTAAGATTAAAGCCGTTGCAGGATGTCGGGTTGGGCTACCTCCGGCTGGGGCAACCAAGCAGTACGCTGTCGGGTGGTGAAGCTCAGCGCATCAAACTAGCCTATTTTCTGATTAAGGGAACCAGTGAAAAACCAACCCTTTTTATTTTCGATGAACCCACGACCGGCCTCCATTTCCATGACATCGATAAATTACTTATGGCTTTTAATTCGTTGATTGCCAACGGGCATAGCATCGTTGTGATTGAACACAATCCCGAAGTGATCAAAAGTGCTGATTGGGTAATTGACCTGGGAAAAGAGGGAGGCGACGAGGGAGGATTTTTAGTGTATGCAGGGACCCCTGAAGGACTTGCAGGGTGTAAAGAATCTTACACGGGCACGTACCTCAGGGGGAAAGTCAATGGAGGACTTTGATTCGCAACTTTTGACATTGATCCTATGAACAAAATAATAATCGACCCATGAAAAGCATCAATCCGGTCAACAATGAGGTGATCAGGGAATACCCTGAACACTCGCCAGAGGAGATAGCCACTATTATTGGTTCGGTGGCCGAGGCTTATGAATTGTGGAAGGAGAGCTCTTTTGAATACCGGGCGGAGTTGTTTAAAAGCTGTGCCAGGCTTCTCCGTGAAAAAAAGCGGGTTTATGCGCGCTTGATGACCCTGGAGATGGGTAAGTTACTCCGTGAGTCGGAGTCGGAAATTGAAAAATGTGCCTGGGTTTGCGACTTTTATTCGGATCATGGCGCATCCATGTTGCAGGATGAAATAGTACCATCGGATGCACGAAGGAGTTTCATTGCCTACCAGCCGTTGGGAATCCTGCTGGCAGTCATGCCCTGGAATTTCCCATTCTGGCAGGTGTTTCGGTTTGCAGCTCCTTCGCTGATGGCCGGTAATGCAGCGGTACTCAAGCATGCTTCGAACGTTCCGGGTTGCGCGCTGGCTATTGAAGAGATCTTCCAGGAAGCGGGATTTCCTCCCGACCTTTTCCGGGCGTTGATGATTCCCTCACGGGATGTGGCCAATGTGATCGCCAACCGACATATTAAAGCGGTATCCCTCACCGGAAGTGAAGCAGCCGGGAGCCAGGTGGCTTCCCTGGCTGGAAAAAATCTCAAGAAGTCTCTTTTGGAACTTGGAGGTTCCGATCCCTTCATCGTTTTAGACGATGCTGAATTGACAGCTGCTGTGCAGACCGGTGTCATCGCCCGGATGATCAACCAGGGACAGAGTTGTATCGCCGCCAAACGGTTCATCGTGATGAAAAAGGTGATCCGGGATTTTGAGACAGCCATCACTGAAGAATTCCGCCGGCTCAGGGTGGGTGATCCGATGGATCCCTCTACCCAGGTTGCACCCATGGCCCGGCCGGATCTGGTGCAAGAGATCGCCCGTCAGGTAAAAGGATCTATCGAAGCCGGTGCCCGATTGCTTTGCGGAGGCCATCCAATGGAACGCCCCGGGTGTTATTTTGAACCCACGGTCCTGACAGATGTCAGGCCCGGAATGAGGGTGTATCATGAGGAAACCTTCGGACCGGTGGTGGCCATTATACCCGTAGAGTCGGAAGAAGAGGCCATCAAAGTGGCCAATGATTCGGAATTTGGATTGGGTGGTTGTGTTTGGACAAAAGATCTTCATCGCGGTGAACGGGTCGCGCGCCAGGTAATCACAGGGGCGATGTTTGTGAATGGCATGACCAAATCAGATCCCCGGTTGCCTTTTGGTGGTGTCGGGAAATCGGGTTATGGGCGTGAGTTGGGATTACAGGGGATCAGGGAGTTCGTAAATACCAAGACTATCTGGATCGGTTGATTTCCAGTCGGTTCATCGAAATTGTCAACCAATGTATTACCGTCAGAGAACCCGTCTTTGACCCATTTTGCTGAGATCATCGAAGTATTGGAAAAAGTTAGGCTCAATCGGACTGCTCAAAAAAAATGGGAATTATGGTTAACTGAGGATCAAAGAAAATTTGCATAAAAGTTACAAACACTTTACTTTTGCGGAAAATTTGGCGGGGTAGCTCAGTTGGTTAGAGCGTCGGATTCATAACCCGGAGGTCACGAGTTCAACTCTCGTCCCCGCTACTTAATCCTATTACTTCAATTTTCCCTGATTTTTTGCGCCAGCTTGGCCCAGCCCTAACTACCCTTGGCTGCAATACAAATGCCTCCGGTTCCAAGGCGCAACCACACTCTGAAAAATTACAGGTAATTTTGCTTATGAAAATCCCTGAGTATAGGTATTTTTCTTAAAATTTCCTCTTTACAATCGTTTGGTTTGTTTAAATTGCGGTCGAAAAACGACCAAAAGAATGGGTGAAGCAACATCGTTCACAAAAAGCCTGAACTTGTTTGACTCTACCGCCCTGGTAGCCGGGTCAATGATCGGTTCGGGAATTTTTATTGTAAGCGCAGATGTTGCAAGACAGGTAGGTTCACCGGGGTGGCTGATGGTGACCTGGGTGTTGGCGGGATTTCTTACGATCATTGCTGCTCTTAGCTACGGGGAGTTGGCCGGGATGTATCCCAAGGCCGGCGGACAATATGTTTACCTCAAGGAGGCTTATAACCCGTTGATCGGTTTTTTGTACGGGTGGACGCTGTTCCTGGTGATCCAGGCAGGAACCATCGCTGCGGTGGCCATGGCATTTGCCAAATTTTTCGGAATCTTATTCCCTTGGGTTTCAGAAGAGGTGGTATGGATCAGGGCAGGATTCTTCAAATTTGGTCCGGTGCAGATCGTGGCGATTCTATCCATCGTGGTGTTGACCTGGATCAATTCGCGGGGAATCCGTTCCGGAAAGAAGGTGCAGAATGCGTTCACCACCGGGAAAGTATTGCTATTGGTAGCATTTATTGTCGTAGGACTGATTTTCGCTTCCGATGCGGGAGCCATTGCAGCCAACAAAAAAGTATTCTGGCAACCGGTACAGGAGGGCGTAGGAGGAGCAGATATCCCCTTGTCGGGCCTGGCCTTGATGGCAGCTATAGGAATGGCCATGGTCGGTACCTTGTTTTCTTCTGATGCCTGGAACAATATCACTTTCACGGCAGGGGAAGTGATTAATCCCCGGAAAAACATTCCTCTGAGCCTGGTTTTGGGAACTTTATTTGTGACGGTGTTGTACCTTTTAGCCAATACAGTGTATCTTACAGCGTTGCCCCTCCGCGGTGAACCCGGAGGCGATGGATTTGTTGGCAGGGGAATGCAGTACGCCCTGAATGACCGGTTGGGTACTGCTGTGCTTTCAGGCATTGTTGGTAACCATGCTGTAGTGATCATGGCGGTCTTTATCGTAATTTCCACCTTCGGTTGCAACAACGGGTTGATCCTTTCCGGAGCGAGAGTCTATTTTGCCATGGCCCGGGATCAATTGTTTTTTCGGTCCTGCGGGAAACTCAACAACCACGGGGTACCCTTGGCAGGGTTAATTCTTCAGGGGGTATGGGCAAGTCTCCTTTGTCTTTCGGGAACTTACGGACAGTTGCTCGATTACGTCATCTTCGCTGTACTGATCTTTTATGTCCTGACCATTTCAGGGATCTTTATCCTGCGCATGAAACATCCCGACATAGAGCGACCTTACCGGGCCTTTGGCTATCCGGTGGTACCGGCGTTGTACATCCTGTTGGCAACTGCGATAATGGTCATCCTTTTAATTTTTAAACCAGGATATACGTGGCCGGGACTGATCATCGTTATATTGGGAATACCGGTCTATTTTTTGTGGCAGCGCCAATGGAACAACAACCGGGAGTAACACGTTTTATCCAACAATAAGGATGATGTTAAAAAAGATTCTTTTGGGGATTTTTGCACTGTTTATCTCATATTTATCTCAGAGTCAATGTAATATCCTTACCGATGTTTTTAAAGGCGGGGAAAAGGTAACATTCACTGTCTCTTACAATTGGGGGCCGGTCTGGGTCAACGCGGGAACCGTTACATTTTCGGTAGATGAGGAGCTTTATAAGGGGAAACAGCGTTTTCATCTGAAGGCTTCAGGCAGCACCTTTACCTCCTACGACCTGCTCTTCAAAGTAAGGGATTACTACGACTCATGGGTTGAGCCCGCAACGCTGAAATCCATTGATTTCAAACGATACATCTATGAAGGGGGTTACACGCTGCTAAATACCTTAAATTTCAATTATCATAACAATACCATTATTTCAAATACTAAAACGAACGACAATCCCCAGCGCACCGATACTGTCAAGCTTATGCCCTGCAGCTTTGATATGCTGACAGCCATCTATTACACCCGGTCATTGGATTTGGCTAATATAAGACCCGGCGAACAACGAACTGTTAAAGTATTTATTGACGATGGGTACTATGATATCACGATCAGGGCCATTGGTAAGGAAATAGTGGAGAACACCGATGGAAAAACTTACCGGTGTATCAAATTTGCTGCCAAGATGGTGCAAGGTACCATTTTCAGGGGTGACGAAGATGTATTGGTTTGGGTAACCGACGATGCCAATAAAATCCCCATTTACATTGAGGCTAAAATTATTGTCGGCACCATCAAGGCTTACATGAAAGAAATCAAAGGTGTACGAAATCCAATGACATCCAAGGTGGAATAAAAGTTGAGAAATCAGGAAGCCACGCAGGATGGTGTGTTCTTTCGAAGTTAACATGGATTGGCTATGATATTAATTGCTGACAGTGGTTCCACGAAGACCACATGGGTACTCACGGAAGATGGAGTCGTGAAAAACCGGATAGAGACGGCTGGCTTGAATCCTTATTTTCATACCTCCGAAAGTGTGGAGGCTGTTTTGATGGCGGATGTCGAGCCATATATTACAGGTGATCACGTGAGGGAGGTCCATTTTTATGGAGCAGGATGCTCCACTGAGAACAATGATCGGATGATCAGGGAGGCGCTCGCGTTGATTTTCCGGAAAGCGGAGATCGGTATCTGGCATGATATCCTGGGTGCTGCCCGTGCGTTGTTCGGCCATTCCAGAGGTATTGCAGGAATCTTAGGAACAGGGTGCAACTCCTGTTATTATGATGGTCAATCCGTACACATGGGAGTGGATTCTCTGGGATATCTTTTTGGCGACGAAGGAGCCGGTTCGTATTTGGGGAAGCAACTCCTGGGACGGTACCTGAAAAAGCAGCTTCCGGAGGATCTCAAAATAGCGTTTGATGATCACTACGGACTGACGCTGGAGGATATTCTCAATGCCCTTTACAATCGCCCTTTCCCAAATCGTTTTCTGGCCTCCTTCAGTCATTTCCTCGCCCCCAGGCAGGAGCATCCGGTCATAAGGAAGATGATCAAAGATTCGTTTCTGGCGTTTTTCGAAGCACAAATCCATCATTATCCTGATTATCAGACGTTACAGGTATCTTTTACAGGATCTATTGCATGGTATTACAGGTTGTTGCTCACTGAAACTGCCGAAGAGAAAGGGGTCACAATTGGCACTATCATGAAAGATCCGATGGAGGGTTTGCTTCGATTCCATTGTCCGAAAGGCAACTGAGCTGATAGATTGATTGTCTGTACGGTGGGCCGTGTCAATCGATCCTTTTAATAATCTCCTGCGGGTCTTCAGGGTCAAACCATTGGATGGAGGTATCTTTACGTAACCAGGTCATTTGTCGCTTAGCGTACCGCCGGGTGTTGGTTTTAATTTTCTCCACTGCTTCCGACAGGGTATATTCTCCCTGCAGGTAACGGAACAATTCCTTGTAGCCCACGGTATTCAAAGCATTGAGATGGCTGAAAGGAAGCAATGCTTCTGCTTCCCTGAGCCATCCGGCCTCCAGCATCTGTTCGACCCGTTGGTGGATGCGTCGATGGAGGATTTCCTTAGGGAGGGTCAGGGCTGTTTTCAGCACGGTAAAGGGTCGTTGGCGGGGCGTTTGCTTCCGGAGGGAAGAATAAGGGATTCCGGTAGTGATGGTCACTTCCAGAGCACGGATAAGCCGGGAGGGATTGTAAATATCCATTTGACCATACCCTGCCGGATCGAGCCGCTGCAATGTTGTTTGGAGTGCAGAGATTCCTTGTGTGGCTAACTGCTCTTTCAGTTGTTGTCTTAATTGTGGATCAGGATCGGGCAGGTCGTCGATCCCATGGCAAACCGCATCGATGTATAGTCCCGATCCTCCTGTCATGATGACGACAGGATGCTGTTTAAAGAGGTTATCGAGTAAGGCGATAACCGCTGATTCAAACATGGAGACATTATAAGGATCATGGATGCTCAGATGGCCTATAAAATGGTGCGGTATTCCCTGTTGTTCCGGGTTTGTCGGCGCTGCGGTACCGATTTTCATTTCCCGGTAAAACTGGCGGGAGTCGGCCGAAATGATTTCGGTACCAAAATGTTGTGCCAGTTGAATGGAAAACCGCGTTTTTCCGCTTGCTGTTGGACCGGCAACTACGATCAACAGTGGCTTTTCAATAGTCATCTGATTCCTGGTCGTAGCCGTTGTAAGGTCGGTCGATGGCATCGATGTCGTCGTAATCCTCGATGTGTTCCATCTCTTCTTCGTTGGCGTACCCGTATTCTTCGGAATCTTCAGCCGGGGAAGCGGGTATTGAGAGTGGTGCTGTTTCTTCTTCCAGCAGTAAACTGAGGTCGTTTTCGATCGATGCCAGTTCCTCTTCATCTTCAACCAGGGCATCCGGTTTGGTTGTGTCCTGAATTTTGGGCAGGGGGATTCGGGGTTGTGATGGCTTTGGGGGCGCCTGACGTGTAACTTCGGGAAGGGGTTGTTCTGCTTTTTTGGGGAGCTCCCCTACTCTTTTGACGCATCGGGGAAAAGAGATCCGTTCATCAGTTTTCAGGATCCTGAAGAGTTCGATCTGGAACGAGAAATGGTCCTTTCCTGAGAATTCATAGATCATCTTCTGATGAGGATCTTCGATGTATTCGTTAAGGCGGGCATGTTTCATCACCGGCAGGGTGACTGTTTCAGTGATGACCTGGTCAAGGTCCTCATCATATTTTCTGATGGGACGTTTTTCAGATTTCAGGGTAATCTCTTTGTTTTTATGGTATTTTTTATCGGTCAGGAAGAAGGAAGCCTTTTCGCAATGAAGCAATTCTGCAGATTCGACAAGGATGGCATGAAAGTCAAGAAAGCTCTGTTTCGGTTGAATCTGGATCTCGCGGAGAAAATCCTCATGGTCAACGGAGACGATCCGGAAATGATAGATCAGCATTGGTTTCTTTTCTTTTCAGGTCCAAAAATAGGAATAATTACTATTCACGAAAAAACTTTTGGGGATGGTTTAGTTGATCTTTTTCAGTCCCAATTTTTCGCCTTCGCGGAGCATGAACTGGTAAGCCTCCTCGTATTGATTGGGGATGATGCCCTCCAGGATTGCTTCGGTAATAGCATCCTTTATCATACCGACCGGTTTTGAGGGTTTGAGGCCAAAGGTTTGCATGATGATCTCTCCGCTGATGGGAGGTTGCCAGTTTCGGAGCCGGTCTTTTTCCTCAATTTCTCTGAGTTTGGTTCTGACGATGGCGAAGTTCTCCAGGTAGCGTTTAACCTTCATCTGGTTCTTGGAGGTGATATCCGCGTTGCAGAGGGTCATCAGGTCGTCGATGTCGTCGCCGGCTTCGAAAAGCAGCCGCCTCACTGCAGAATCCGTTACTTCTTCTTCAGCCAGGACAATAGGGCGAAGATGGAGCAATACCAGTTTTTCCACATACTTCATCTTTTCATTGAGTGGAAGTTTGAGGGCTCTGAAGATTTGGGGGACCATTTTGGCTCCTTTAAATTCATGGGCATGGAAGGTCCAGCCGGTTCCGGGGATATACTTTTTGGTCTGGGGTTTAGCAATGTCATGAAGAAGAGCAGCCCAACGCAGCCATAGGTTATCGGATTGCGCGGCCACGTTGTCGAGGACTTCGAGCGTATGGTAAAAGTTATCTTTATGACCTTTTCCTTCTATTGTCGCGGTTCCTTTCAACTCGCAGAAAAGGGGAAAGATCAATTGCAGTAAACCGGTGGTGTCGAGCAGGAGAAACCCTGTTGAAGGTTTCGGAGCCTGGATGATCAGGTTCAGTTCATCAGTGATTCGTTCGGTGGATACGATGCGTATGCGGTCGGCATTTTTACTGATCGAATTGAGTGTATCGGGTTGTATGGTAAAGTTGAGCTGGGTTGCAAAGCGGATGGCCCGCATCATGCGTAACGGGTCGTCGGAGAAAGTGATATCAGGATCAAGGGGTGTACGGATCACTTTTCGCTTCAGATCTTCTTGTCCGTTAAAGGGATCGATCAATTGTCCGAAGTGATCCGGGGTCAGTTCGATGGCCATGGCATTGATGGTAAAATCCCTCCGGTTTTGATCGTCAGTAAGGGTACCATCTTCCACGATGGGTTTCCGTGAGTTTTGCCGGTAAGATTCGCGTCGGGCACCAACAAATTCGATTTGCCAGTCGTAGTATGAGAGCATGGCTGTTCCGAAATTTTTAAAAACACGTACCGGCACTTCGCCAGGGAGAAGGCTTGCAACCTGTTGAGCAAAGTCGATGCCACTGCCGATGACCATGATATCAATGTCTTTTTTATTGTCGCGCTGAAGCAACAGGTCTCTTACGAAACCACCGATGACAAATGCCTGGGTATTGGTTTCAGCGGCAATCCTTGCAACGATTTCGAAGACAGGATGGGTCAGGTTGCTTTTCAAAATGGTTTCTGAATTTTGGTGCAAAAGTAATGAATAGCGACCAATTTTCCTTGATAAAATTCTCTCGGTAATGATTGGGAATATCGGCCAGAGTCGTATCTTTGAAGACTTTTTCTTCATCAGAAATTAACCTCTAACAAATTGATTTATGGCAAAAAGAACAATTGTTGCGATGCCCGGTGATGGCATCGGTAAAGTCGTTTTGAATGAAGCCGTCCGTGTTCTGGATGCTGCTGGTTTTGATGCTGAGTATGTCCATGGTGATATTGGCTGGGAGTTCTGGTGCAAAGAGGGAGATCCTTTCCCTGCCCGGACCCAGAAATTACTGGAAGAGCATAAAATTGGTCTTTTCGGTGCGATCACTTCCAAACCCAAAGACAAGGCGGAAGCGGAATTGGCTCCGGAGCTAAAAGGAAAGGGCTTTACTTATTACAGCCCGATTGTTACCATGCGGCAGAAATACGATCTGGATATTTGTATGCGTCCCTGTAAGACATTGAAAGGCAATCCGTTGAACTTCATCCGTCGTGGTTTTGGAGGAGTGATCGAAGAACCTTTGGTGGATTGTATGATTTTCAGGCAGAATACAGAGTGTCTGTATGGCGGGGTTGAATGGACAAATCCGTCGGATCTGGTTTATGAGGCCCTGATGACCCACAAAAAATTCAGGGATAATTTTGCCTGGTGCCCGCGTCCCGAGCTGGCAGTATCAACCCGGATCTTTACCAAAAAATACACCGCCCGGATTTTAAAAGCGGCTTTTGAATATGCCAAATCAAGGGGTTTCGATACGGTCACATTGTGTGAAAAACCCAACGTGATCCGTGAAACCTCGGGTATGATGCTGAAATTAGCCCAGGAGATGGCCAAAAACGAGTACCCCGGAATCAAGGTCCAGAACACTAACATCGATGCGCAAATGATGTGGCTTACAAAAAATCCCGAAACCTATCATGTGATCGTGGCTGGAAACATGTTTGGGGACATTGTATCCGATGGTTTCGCCGGTCTTATTGGTGGTCTCGGCTTTGCCTGCAGCGCCAATATTGGTCCGGAAATCGCAGTGTTCGAACCCACCCATGGATCAGCTCCCAAGTACGGTGAATTCGATCCTTCCATCGTGAATCCCATCGCCATGATCATGTCGGCAGTCATGATGCTGGAACATATCGGCGAAAACGAAATTGCCGCGAAAATCAGCAAAGCAGTTGCAGAAGTGGTGGAAGAGGGCAAAGTAAAAACCTACGACATGATGAAACTCTCCGGGACACCCGAGGTTTTCAGCAAAGGCGCAGCCAACACCCATGAAATGGCGGACGCCATCATTGCCAAATTAGCATAATCTGACCAAAAAGAAACATCATGACCAACGAAATATTGGACTTATGGCCGGAGCTGATGTGGATCTCAGATCCCATTCTCCGGGAGCAGGTTGCAAAAACCTGGGAAACAGCCCTTGAAAAAAGTGTTCTTACAGCCGATGACCTCACCAAGATTCCTTTTACCTTGTTAGCCGGGCCGGATTTGAAAGTCTCGTTCATGGCCCATAAAAGATGTGTCGTGCACGTGGCAAGGGATGCCGGGAATAAAATGAATGAATTCTTCAAAGAAGACTTGCCCGTTAATATGGATGTACTGATTGCCGGGGCGATTCTGGCTGATGTCGGAAAATTGCTTGAATATGAATTAGATGCATCGGGCAAATCTTTCCAGGGTAAATACGGCAAGTACCTCCGTCATCCTTTTTCAGGTGTTTCGCTGGCAGAGCAGTGTGGGGTACCAGCGGCCGTTTGCCATATTATTGCAGCCCATGCAGGAGAAGGGGACATGATCAAGCGGACAGTGGAAGCTTATATCGTCCATCATGCTGATTTTATGACTTTTGAACCCTTTCGGGAGAGACTGAAGTAATAATTTAATTATCTCATTATGAATATAATAGAAAAAATTATAGCCAACCACTCCAAACAAGCCAAAGTTCATCCTGGTGATATTGTCGATGTTTTCATCGATACACGTGCAGCGCGGGATTTCGGAGGAGCTAATGTTGTAAAGAATCTTTTAGACAACGGGCTTTCCATTGCAGATCCTGAAAAGACCATTTTTACTTTCGACTGCAACCCCGGGGGATCGGATCAGAAATATGCCGCCAATCAACATTATTGCCGCCAATTTGCAAGAGAAAACGGGATACGTATATATGATGTGGATTCCGGGATTGGTACACACCTGGCGATAGACAAAGGCTTGGTTTGGCCCGGAAGCACCTTTGTTTCCACCGATTCACATGCCAACATAATGGGGGCCATCGCCTCTTTTGGTCAGGGCATGGGCGATCAGGACATAGCTGCTGCGTGGGCCAAGGGAGCGGTCTGGTTCAAAGTCCCTCCTTCTGTAAGGATCAACCTTAAAGGGAAACGACCCGCACAGCTTACCGCCAAGGATATCGTGCTGAATCTTCTCTCAATTTTCGGAGCCAATAAACTTTTAGGTTGTTCGGTCGAATTCTACGGTGAAGCGGTTGATGAACTCACGTTGGCCGAAAGGATCACCATCGCTTCCATGGGAACCGAAATGGGTGTGATCATCCTGTTGTTCCCTACTTCACAATCGTTGCTCCTGGAAATCAAGCAATTAACAGGACATGACTATGCGCCGATGAATGCCGATGAGGATGCGGTGTATGAACAGCAATTTGATTTGGATATAGAAAAATTCGTGGTTATGGTAGCCAGACCCGGTCATCCCCATGATGACGTTGACATCCGTGAGGTGCCTTCACAGAAGATCGACTCGGGTTTTATCGGAAGTTGCACCAATGGGAGGATTGAAGACCTTCGACAGGCTGCAGCAGTGCTTAAAGACCGGAAAGTGGCTCCGGGTGTGGTCCTGAAAATCGTTCCCTCGACCGATGCCATATGGAAGCAAGCCATGGAAGAAGGTTTGATCAGGATCTTCAAAGATGCCGGAGCGATGGTTTCCAATGCCGGTTGCGCCGGTTGCGCCGCCGGACAGGTCGGGCAGAACGGCCCGGGAGAGGTAACCATCAGTACCGGTAACCGGAATTTTGAGGGAAAACAGGGTAAAGGACAGGTTTATTTAGCTTCTCCAGCAGTTGTTGCAGCTTCGGTTGTTGCCGGTTACATCACCACTCCTGATCTTATTCCTGAAAAACCGGTATTGTTTACGTCCACAGTGAAAGCCGCTTTCAAGCCTGTCGCCGGAGAAGGAAAAATTAAAAAAGAAAAGCCGGTTGTTGTTGAAGGGAATGTATGGATCATTCCCAAAGACGACATCGATACCGATATGATCTTCCACAACCGCTATCTCACCATCACCGACATCAGGGAGATGGGCCAATATACTTTCGACAACCTGAAAGGTTTTGAGGACTTTGCAAAGAAAGCAAAACCAGGCGACCTGGTCATTACCCAAAAGAATTTTGGAGCAGGCAGTTCGCGCCAGCAAGCGGTTGATTGTTTCCTTTCGCTGGGAATCAGTTGCATACTGGCAGAATCGTATGGAGCTATATATGAAAGGAATGCCATCAACGCTGCACTTCCGGTGTTGACATATAAACCCGGTGTAATTGAAGAAGCCGGAATTGTGAATGGCGACCGGGTGGTGATCCATTTTACCGAAGGTACACTGACCAACATCCGTTTGCAAAAGACAGTGAAAATCAATAAGTTTTATGATGCCCAGCTGGCCATCTATCAGAATGGCGGTTTGTTATAAAAATTATTGTTTTTTCAGTTTCCATCTCCGGTGCGACCAGAGATAATAGGCTGGTTGGTTGATTATTTCACTTTCGAGCATCTCCATGAAACGCTTTGTAATAAAACCCCTGGGAGAAGTAGCGGGATGGGTTTCAAGCAATTCAAACGTAATTTCATAGTATCCTCGTTTTATTTTTTTTACCCTCGCAAACACGACCGGAATGTCGTGGAGGCGGGCGTACTTCTCCGGGCCATGCAAGGTGGCGGTATCCTGGTTCAGAAATGTCACCCAAAAAGCCAGTCTTGTGGTGGAGGGACTTTGGTCGGCGATCATGAAATACAGCACTGGTTTTCCCCAGCAGGTGAGAAAAGTTTCAGCCGTACGGGTGATAGAGGCCAACACTGCTTGTCCCTGAACCCGGGACTTTTGCATGTAAGCGTCGATTCTTTTGTTTGATAATGGTTTATAAAATGCTACCGGTTTTTGTTTCAGTTGTTTGGTGGAAGCGACACCGCCCCACTCCCAATTACCATAATGACCGGCGACACAGAGGATATCACGACCTTGCCGGGTGAATTCATCCAACAGACCCGGATTGACGAAGCGGTACCTGTCCACCAGTTCCTCTCCTTTGATAGCATACCCTTTGATACTCTCGACAAGGACATCTGCTAAATGACGGTAAAAAGCCAAAGCAATTTTGTGTATCTCTTTTGCTGATTTTTCCGGGAAAGAGTTCATAAGGTTACTCATTACAACTTTTTTCCGGTATCCGATCAAATAAAAAATAATTAAAAAGACAACGTCGGAAAACAGGTAGAGCGCCCAAAACGGAATCAAACTGAACAGCAAAAGGAAAAAGCGAAAGAGATAGTAGGTCAAACGGTCCATTGATCAATTTTATCGCTTGCAAAGGTAGTTTTTTATGCCTTTGGCCGAAAGGCCCTGATTTTGTATTGTCGCATCCATGGTGAGGAGACATATCAAAATAAACTAATTTTGCAATAAAACACCATCCATGGTCATCATCCGGCGACACAACACCGATCCCTATTTCAACCTGGCTACTGAGGAGTATGTCCTTAAAAATTTCAATGAGGATTCCTTCATGTTGTGGAGGAATGCCCCCTGCATTATTGTGGGGAAGCACCAAAATACCCTGGCTGAAATCAACGTCGATTACGTAAAAAAGCAAAACATCCCTGTTGTGAGGCGCCTCAGTGGCGGGGGAGCTGTTTTTCACGACCTGGGAAACCTGAATTTCACTTTTATCCATAGTGGAGAAAAGGAGAACCTGATCGACTTCCGGAAATTCACGCTACCTATTCTCGAAGTGCTTCAAAAGATGGGGTTGGATGCAAAGTTTGAAGGGCGGAACGATCTGACGATCGGAGGTAAAAAGTTTTCGGGTAACGCGGAGCATGTCTGGAAGAATCGTGTATTACACCATGGCACTCTTCTGTTCTCTTCGCGGATGTCGGATCTGAGCCAAGCCTTGAATGTTGATCCGAGAAAATTCCAGGACAAGGCGGTCAAATCGGTTCGTAGCCGGGTTACCAACATCAGTGAACACCTGAAAGAAGCAATGGATGTTGTTCAATTCTCTGAACGAATTTTAGCACACATGGTCGAAAAGTATCCTGATGCCCGAATCACGGAGTTGACAAGTGAAGACCGCGATCAGATCGATACGCTGGTCAGGGAGAAATACGGAACCTGGGAATGGAATTTCGGTTATTCACCCGCCTATACTTTCCGAAAAATCCTGCGCACTGAAAAGAGCGGAACCCTGGAGTTCGACCTGGATGTTCAAAACGGAAAGATCCATCACATAAAGATCTTCGGTGATTATTTTAATCGGTTGGAGACGGAAGAGATCGAGGAAGCCCTTACGGGTATAGTTCACCAGGAAAAGGCGATCAGAGAGGCTCTCAGGGGGTTTAAGATGGATGCTTACTTTTCCCACCTGACCAAAAAGGAGTTTATGGAAGGGCTGTTTTAGGGGAGCTCTACAGTGTAACGCGGGAGGTTGATCACAAAAGTACTGCCTTTACCCTCTTCACTGAATACCTGGAGCTCTCCCTTGTTTTTAAGAATAAAATCTTTGCAAATAATCAGGCCAAGACCGGTACCCTGTTCGTTATTGGTACCCGGGGTGGTAATGCGCGAGCCAATATCGAACAATTTGTTAATCGTTTCGGGCGACATGCCACGGCCAGTGTCTGATATAGAAATCAAAACCTGGTGATCCGTTCCGTTTTTGACATCAATGGTAATTTTCCCAGTGGGGAATGTAAATTTCACCGCGTTGGAAAGTAAGTTTCGGATCACAGTATGGAGCATATTCCGGTCAGCATAAACCGATTGGGTGAGATCTCCTGATGTGGTAATGACAATCTTTTTCCCAAATGCAGCTGGTTCGCACAGGGTCACATTTTCGGCTATCAATTCCTGAAGCGGAATGTTTTCAGGTACAACGGGGAGCATTTGTTTTTGAGAGCGTGACCACGTCAACAGGTTTTCCAG